>CETR01135280.1_pt1 | contig 12510 bp, 9 predicted proteins | sample 531281 | NCBI WGS metagenome assembly CETR01 (sample SAMEA2622568, study PRJEB7988) | marine metagenome | biome: marine biome (ENVO:00000447); feature: mesopelagic zone (ENVO:00000213); material: "saline water (ENVO:00002010), including plankton (ENVO:xxxxxxxx)" | depth 696 m
CCATGGCCAAGGTGTTGAAAAAGATAAGAAAAAAGCGTTTGAATGGTTTAAAAAAGCAGCGCAACAAAACCACGCTATTGCTCAACGTATCTTAGGGGTAATGTATGACCATGGCCAAGGTGTTGAACAAGATAAGAAAAAAGCGTTTGAATGGTTTGAAAAAGCAGCGATACAGAATGACGCTATTGCTCAACGTATCTTAGGGGAAAGATATGCCAATAGCGAAGGTGTTGAAAAAGACGAGCATAAAGCGTCTGAATGTTTTCAAAAATTGTTTAAAAATCCGACTTCTAATGTACAAAACGTGTTAAATAAATCAAGGCTATTAACTACTTTAAAAGAATATAAAAAAGAGAGACTTAATGATAAGCGAGGAGAGCGCTTTGGCCCCTCTTTTTTTAATCGTTTTAAAGGCTATTCGCGAACGGATAAAATAGGGTGCGTGGATGCAGTTATTCAATCAATTGAAGAGACACCTTCTGTCTCTAGAAGTGATAAAGAATTAGATCACATTATTAAGGTATTGACACAAGGAAGATTAGGTAAGCGTTTATTTAACGACATATCTTATAAAAAAGCACTAAAAGATCACCTTTACACTCAATTAAAACCCCCTTGTGTATCGCCGGAAAATCAATCGCTAAGTGCCTAAAGCACAACTAAATGGTAGTGTTTCAATAACTGTGTCACCTCTTTAAATTTGTTATTATTTTGACATTATTTCCAAAGGCACAACGTTTAGAAATCTTGCTTGGTCAAAATTTTTCAAGCAAAACTATTTTTCATGCTATAGCTAAATATCCTGAAAATATAAACAATATTCTTTCATTACTGCCAGAAGAGCACTGGTTAGAATCATTCAGTACGCAAGATGATGCGGGTAACACCGTATTTCATTATGCTGCTCAATATCCTGATAGTTTTGGAAGAATTCTTGCCTTACTCTCAAATGAACAATGCTTGGAGATGTTAAAAATAACCAACAATTCGAGTAGTTCCGTTTTGAGCAGAGTTACTGATGACGATAAAAATATTGAAATGATCAGTAAGCGACTACCTTTATTTAAAATTCCTCCTAAAGCCTCCGATAGACCGCCACTACAGTAAAGGTTTTTCCACCCTTCTGCGCGAATAGTCTCAATCTCAAACCATACTCATCAGATGACGCCTTAGTCATTTAAAACGCTGATTAAGAGATATCTTGGGGGTAATTGCGCTTTTAGCCGAATGCAGTTGCTTATATCTTTGCTATACTGGCGCTACGAGGTTAAAAATTAAAGCGCTATCAAGGACGATGGACTCACTCATAATAATGACACGCTTTTATTGGCAACCTCGACCATTTTCCCCCTCTCTTTCGCGCTAGATTCGGCGATTTGCTAAAAATATTTTATACTGACTCTTTTATGACCTTAAAGGAGCATATCTCATGTCAATGCGGGTAGAGTCAGATAGTATGGGTAACATTGAAGTACCTGGTGATCGTTATTGGGGTGCGCAAACAGCGCGCTCTTTGCATCATTTCGATATTGGTCATGACATCATGCCCAAAGAAGTTACCCATGCTTTTGGTGTATTAAAAAAAGCAGCAGCCATCACCAATTTAGAACTAAAAAAACTATCGAATACTCAAGCTGAACTTATCATTCAAGCAGCCGATGAAGTCATGCTTGGACAATTAGATGCGCATTTTCCATTACATGTCTGGCAAACTGGCAGTGGTACGCAATCGAATATGAATGCCAATGAAGTGATTGCCAATCGTGCCATTGAAATTGCTGGCGGCAACATGGGCAGTAAAACGCCGATTCACCCAAATGACATGGTGAATATGTCACAATCATCCAATGATACCTTCCCAACTGCCATGCACATTGCCACCGCCTGCGCTTTAACGCAAAAATTGCTGCCAGCGGTAAGCAAGCTCAAGCACGCCTTAAGTGTTAAGCAAAAGGAATTTGACGATATTGTTAAAATCGGACGCACGCATTTACAAGATGCCGTACCCTTAACACTTGGCCAAGAGTTTTCAGGCTATGTGGCGCAATTAGATGCCTGCATCCATCACTTAAACGCCACCCTACCTCAGGTTTACGAGCTTGCACTAGGCGGTACAGCCGTGGGAACAGGCCTTAATACTCACCCTGAGTTTGCCGAAAAAGCGGCGGCTCACATTGCTGATTTAACCAATTTGCCTTTTGTAAGCGCGCCTAACAAATTTGCGGCCCTAGCCGCCCATGAACCACTGGTAATGGTCCATGGTGCGATGAAAACGCTGGCGTGTGCGCTGATGAAAATTGCCAATGATGTGCGCTGGTTAGGCTCAGGGCCGCGTTGTGGTTTAGGCGAGTTGACGCTGCCTGAAAATGAACCCGGTTCGTCCATCATGCCAGGCAAAGTGAATCCTACTCAGTGTGAAGCCATGACCATGGTATGTGCACAGGTTTTAGGCAATGATACGGCCGTAGGGTTTGCAGCAAGCCAGGGTAATTTTGAACTCAATGTATTTAAACCGGTGATTATTTACAATATTTTGCATTCCTTAAATTTATTAAGTGATGCGTGTCATTCGCTGCGCAAATTTTGTATCGAAGGGCTTAGCGCCAATCGTGAGACAATTGCGCATTATCTTGAAAATTCCTTGATGCTCGTAACTGCATTAAACCAACACATTGGCTATGATAAAGCAGCACATATTGCCAAAACTGCTCATCACAACAACACCTCATTAATGCATGAGGCAGTCAAGCTTGGCTATGTAACCGAAGCGCAATTTAAAGCATGGGTGCGCCCAGAGCAGATGATTCATCCTTGAGTGTTAAGCAGTGCTTGAACATTATTGCTAAATACCCACAACATGCCGCGATTAATTTCGCGGTATAAACTATTTTTTGAATCGATAAACCCTACCCCGACCTGTTGATTGGCGGCTTTTAATGCGCGTATTTTAGCTTGAGTTAACAACAGATAATGACCCAATACACCACCAAACTTAGCATCCATACTCAAGCGACAAAAATAAGCAGTGTTGATGTGAGTTGCAACTAACAAGATAGCCGCTGGTACAAACACTTGAGCTAATTCAAAAGCAAGCTTGGCATCAAGCACCAAGAGATGGTAATCATCCGCTGCGCTAAGCGAGGATAATAATTCGGCTAAATGGTGATAATTTTGAGCAGGCTCTTTAATTTCAATAAAAAAATGAACATTTTGGTGGGTCGTGATAACTTCTTTTAGAGTCGGAATATCAGGTACTAGAGTGCGCAATTCTTGAAAACTTAAAGCTTTAATGGCTTTATTATGCCGCCATAACCGTTTTAAGGTAGCATCGTGATTGACCACCCATACCCCATCGCGCGTTGCATGAATGTCTAACTCGATACCCCAGCACCCCAATGCCACCGCTTGACTAAAAGCCGCTTGCGTATTTTCAGTGATATGAGCATCATGCGCACCACGATGAGCAATGATACGTGTTTGATGAAGCTTTAGAGCATGAGGTTTGCTTCTTGGTATCGCCGCAAAAAGATGATTTAAGCTGTTTTCTATTTGATCAGTCCAGGTCAATTTTTTTCCTTGGGTTAAAAATCAGCCAGCGCTTGACCCATTTGTACTTTGGGCGCGAAACCTTGGGGTAGCTGCCAGCGTAGTTTAGCGTTAGCCGGCACCAATAACACCACTGTTGAGCCTAACTTAAAATAAGCCAAATCTTGCGCTTTTAGAAAATGATGAGGATGGGCGTGATAATCAAACTGCTGTATATCTTTTGTACGCTTAAGGTCACCCGTCCAACTCGTGCCAATGGCACCCACAATGGTTGCACCCACAAGCACCATCGCTACCTGACCTATATCAGTATCAAAAAATAATACCAAGCGCTCATTACGCGCGAACAAATTAGGTACACCGCGCACGGTCACCGGTTGCACTGAAAATAAGCGTCCTGGCAGGTAGTGCATATGCGTTAGATGACCTTCTAGTGGCATATGCACACGATGATAATTATGCGGTGCTAGGTAAAAAGTCATAAACCGCCCACCTTCAAAATAATTGGCTTTGCTGGCATCACTCATTAATAAATCTTGCACGGTATAAAAGCGCTGCTTGGCCTGGATTAAACGACCCTCATGAATTTCATGGGTTTCACTTAAAACGCCATCTACCGGCGAAACAATTGGCTTATCGGCAATCGGGCGCGCGCTCGCTTTAAGCTGTCTGATGAAAAAATCGTTGAATGTGGCGTAGGCTTTAGGATTGGTTTCTAGTGCTTCTTCTAAATCAATTTGAAAACGCGCCATAAAATAGGCAATTAAGCGGTCTTTAACCGCTGGATGTCGGCTATCTGCAAGCTTGCCGGCCAGGTGGGTTAGAGCATGTTTGGGCAACAAACGATGCAAAAGTGTCGTCAAACCATCTTTCATAAAAAATAGTGCTAAACATCAATAAACGCTCATCATAACGCAAAACTCATGACGCATCTATTTTTAAAAAAGTGCTTTCTTCAGCTGGAATAAAAGCTGGCGCAAACTCTTTGAGTGATTGCAAATAACCTTGAATGTGGGCATTATCGGCTAAATTAATCTGCATGACTAATTGATAAGCACTATTTTTTTCATAAAGCTTTTGTTGAGCAATATGTAACTGCATATGGCTGATTAAGCGCTGAAATACATAAGTGGTGAGCGAGGTGCTTTCAATGCCACCTTCACTAAAAATACGCGCTAAAATTTCTGTATTACAAGCTTTAGGGTTATCTTTTATAAATGCTTTAATATATTGGCCACGGTGTTTGGTAGACCATAGATAAGACAACACCGAGGGTTCGTATTGCCTCAAAGCTTCATCAATGATGTTATGTCGAAAGGTTTCAGGCATCATGGTTTGCACCCAGCGATAAAGGCACTGATTCACTTGCGTTAAATGAGTATGTGAGCGTATGTGATTAAATCCTGGGTGAGTTTTGGCTAAATTAACGGCATGTTCAGCGTAGCACACCGCGTTAAACTCTCCTTTTTCAAATGCCGTCGCCACACTTATTAAACTAAGTGTGTACAAATTACTTTCATCTTCTAATAATTTTTGCATCAAATAGCGGACTAAAAGCGTATTAAGTGAATTTGCTTTGGTACCACCTGTGCTTAAGATAAAGCCTAACTTATCAAGATTAGTTTCTTGACTTAATTTTAAATAAATTTGCACAGGCTCGCTGCGCGCTTTGTTAGATAACGACAAACTAAGTGGTTCGTATAAATCGATAATGACCGCCAAAATATGTGCATTAAAATCAAGCGTGGTCATTTTTTCAACCCAGTTAAACAATAAAATTAATGCCGCATCGATCACCTCTTGATGGGTGTGTTGATAAACAGAGGTTGTTCGATAAACACTTGGGGTGAGGGGCAGATGATTAGGTTTTTGCGCTAAATTATCCGTTAATTGGATTGCTTTAAGAAAGTTTGCAAGTTTTCCCAAACCCTTATCGATGATGTTTGAAACCATATCATAACGGCTTAATTCCTGTTCAAAATCAGCGATATGTTGCTCTATGCTATGAATAAAGGTTTGATTATCTGCCCATGTTAAGGCGAACTCATTGATATCATAATAAATTTGAGTCGCTTGCAATACCTGCTCATAAAGGTAACCCATGCAGGTTGCTTCATCGATACGCGTGATGATGCGCTCTTCGTTAAAATCGGTTGAGTTATCTTCAACAAACTGCCAGGCATCCATTAAACTATCTGGATGTGTGGGTAAAGCCAGGCATTGCGAGACGGACCATGAATTTGCGGCATGAATTTCCTTTTTTACCCAAGACTGTATTTGGTACAAAATGGCTTTAAGTTCAGGCAAATGCGCATCACGCCATATTTGATGATAACGCTGCTGGTAACGCTGCCTATCCCCTGACCCTGCATCAATAATACGCGCCGCTGTTTGGGGCCTTTTGGTGAGATATTGACAAAAATCAGGAACAAACGCGCCAACATCATTTTTTTGGCAGCCTTTGTAATAAACCGAAACTTGATAAAGTTCTTGATATTTTTGTCTAAAAACCTCCATAAAATGCATAACCAGAGGCTGCTTGTAGGTGGTGTGATTAAATAAATGCGGATGAGCATGTTCAACATTCTGTTGTTTCACTGCTGACAAATCACTGATATCCAACAAAAGTGTGCCAAAATGTTCAAACAAATGCTGCCTAACAACCTTAGAATCCAATAATATTAATTTGGCTAAAATGGCATCAAACATCTGTTCATGGAAACGTGTTACACCCGCTAGTGCGCGAAAAGCTTCATAATTCTTGTAACTTTTGGCCATATTAATGGTGGTCGGACAATAATTTGTAGGCCAATAAGTGCGCCCAGCGATGTTGGGAAAATTACTTAAGTGCAAGCGCGTTAAATGAGATGTTTTTTCAGGTAGTTTATGTGCCACACCATCGACCAAGCGTGCACCTTTAAATAGGTAAGTTTTAGAGTAATGCGTCATATCGTTATCAAAAATGATGCGTCTACCTGTATCATCGATGCCAATATTGCCAGGATGCATGTCATCATCTTCATCAAACCAACGCTCAACCAATAATTCGGCAATGTTATCGGCAATTAAAGTTTCAACGCCAGGTGATAGCGCCTCTCTTTCGGTAGCATCTTCAGGCCACATGCATAACCAGCCACCTAGCATGGTTTTAAGGTTAGATACCTCATAAGAAAATGTTCCTTTGATGCAATCACCATCAAATACCAAGCATTCCTGGGGCATACAGCCTGGGATGGAAATATGGGCAAGCACACTTGTAAATACCGAGTATTGCGCAAGAATTTGTGGATAGGTGTCATCCAGTGGCTTATAAAACCCAAATGCCGTGGTGCCATCGGTATGTTTTAACGCACATTTAACCACCTGATGCCCTGAGCTAGGTAACATTTCATCAGTGAGAAATTGCAACTGTTGCAGTTGTAAGGCTTTTATAGGCAACACCATGTGCGGACAAATCCTTATGACCTGAGGGGGTTTCCTATATTAATCAAAAAAAAATAATAAATTCAATGGCAGGCATATGGCGTAGCCTGTGAGTTAAGCTTAAATGTTTAAACAAGCCGTAATACAGGCTTCATGGGAATATGAGTTGGCTTTAAGAGCATAAGCCCTAACAACCCCATTAAGCTTAGACTTAATCCAGGCCACCAAAGCTGGTGATGTTTCACGGCAAGCTCAGCTAAAGGCAGACTTAAGGTACCAATACTTGCCGCCAATGCCCAAACAACTGAGACACCTTGGCAGCGATGATGCGCTGGTAATTGTAAATATAAAAAATAAAAAAGTGCTGTACAAATCAAGCCGTTACTAACAACATAACCTAATAAACCCAACACAATCCCAATGTAGTAGTGATAAAAAGTACTAAAAAATAACACAGGGCCGGTAATCATGACTGCAAGCATGCTGCTTCTTATCACAAGATTGACTTGTCGCACCGAGATAATCGAGGCCAAAATAATCGCAAGTATAGCGGCTGATAATTGCGTTAAAGCGCCAATACTTGTACAAATGATGGGGCGCCAGATATGCGCATCGATGGCACAAGATACCCAAAAAACATTACAAATATACACAGTCATACTGACAAAAGCGGCCACCAAAGCAATATTGATTAAACCTTGATGGTGCTGCTCCCAGGTCATTTTAAACAACGCTGAGCGTTCAAATTCTGGCGATTCGGTTAAGCTTTTGCGTAAAAAACAGACTAAAAGTGACACAAGCCCAACTAAAAAAAATACTTGTCGCCAGGTTAGTGCTTGAGATGCTTGCAGGAGTGAGCTGATAAGCCCACCTAAGAACATGCCAGCGGCTCCACTGGCAGCTACCAAGCTACCAGCAAAAAGCGCATTACGATAAGGCGTGTGTTCAACAATAAACATAGCCGCGGTATTAATCTCCCCGCCTAACGCCAAACTTTGTAACACACGGCAGGTCAATAAACCAAAAGTGGCAAATAAACCAATATGGTTGTAGGTTGGCAATACACACATGCCCAAAGTGGCTATACCCATCAATGCCGCGGACCACATCATGGGTTTTTTACGTCCCATTTTGTCAGCATGCCCCCCAAAAAGCCAACCACCAACAGGTCTAGCACAATAAGCAATGGCAAAAAGGATAAATGATAACATCAACCCCTTGCTTGAGTGGGGGAAAAACTCTTTTGCAAAGACACTTTTGGCCAAATATAAATACAACGTAAAATCAAGCCACTCTAAAAAAATCAAGGCAAGCGCCGTACACAAGGCCAAACGTTTCATGAAAAAGCTACCTGTAACAAAAAAAATCATATTGGAAAGCAATTATATCAAATAACCACAAGTTTCGTCACGTTTTGCAAACCTCTTGGTAAAAAATGACCACGTCGGCCACGTTCACCACGATAATAATCCAAGTCACATGGCTTGAGCGTAAAATGTCTTTTACCTGCATGCACTACCAACGCGCTATTCTCAGTTAAAATTTGTATATCCACCAGAGCGTCTTCCTGATTTTGCATGGTTGATGTGCTGATATTAATCAGCTTATTACCACGACCTTTGGCCAGCAGGGATAATTCACTTGTCAGAAACACCAGCAAGCGCCCCCTTCGAGTTACACAGGCTACACTGCTTTGAGCTGTATCCATTAATTGCTGGGGTGGCAACAAACGACTGTGCTCAGGTAGTTTAAAACAAGCTTTACCACTGCGATTTTTAACATAAAGCTCACTTGTGAGAATTTTAAAGCCATAGCCGGCATCACAAGCCAATACCCAACATGGCGCTTCTTGGCTACTAATTAATGCTTCAAAGCTGGCATTCTCACTTAAATTTAAACGACTGGCCAAAGGCTCGCCTTGGCCGCGTGCTGAAGGAAGGGTATGCGCTGGTAGGTTATAAACTTTGCCTTCACTATCGAAAAAAATAATCAATTGATTGGTTTTAGCTGCTATTTGCGCTTTAAAAGCATCATGGGTTTTATAACTTAATTCACGCCCATCAACCTCATGCCCCTTTGCCGCACGCACCCAACCTTTTTCTGATAACACCACGGTGATAGGTTCTATGGCTATTACCTGCTCTTCTTTTAAGGCTTGAGCATCCTCGCGCTCAACGATGGGTGAGCGTCTGGCATCACCAAACATGAGGCCATCGGCTTTGATTTCTTTTTTGATTAAATGATTAAGCTTTTTATCACTGCTTAATAAAGCTTCAAGCGTGTCACGCTCTTTAGCAAGGGTTGTATGTTCAGCCTTGAGTTTAAATTCTTCAAGTTTAGCCAGGGTGCGCAATTTGATATCTAAAATGGCTTCAGCTTGGGTATCACTTAGGTTAAAACGCGAGATTAACGCCGCTTTGGGCTCATCTTCTTCACGAATAATGGCAATGACCTCATCGATGTTTAAAAGCGCAATCAACAAACCTTCAATAATATGCAACCGTTGCGCGAGTTTAGCCAAACGGTGTGCTAAACGCCTTTTAACAGTTTGCACACGAAAATAAAGCCATTCGGTTAAAATAGTTAATAGATTTTTCACCCGCGGCTTACCATCCAAACCAATCATATTCAAATTAACGCGATAACTGCGTTCTAAATCGGTGGTGGCAAACAAATGAGACATCAATGCACTTGTATCAACACGCGATGATTTTGGTATGAGTACGATGCGTGTAGGATGCTCATTATCTGACTCATCACGAATATCCTCAAGCCAGGGCAATTTCTTTTGGCTCATTTGGGCGGCAATTTGCTCGATGATTTTCGCCCCTGATACCTGATAAGGTAATGCGGTTATCACCACATGTTGACGCTCTGCTTGATAGACGGCGCGCATTTTAATCGACCCTGTACCCTGGGCATACATTTGCATGATTTGGACAGGGGAGGTAATGATTTCAGCGTTTGTGGGAAAATCTGGGCCTTTAATAAACTGGCTTATATCTGCAAGTGACGCTTTGGGGTTATCAATAAGATGCACACATGCTTGAGCTACTTCAAGCGCGTTATGCGGTAAGATATCCGCTGACATCCCAACTGCAATTCCAGTTGCTCCATTTAATAGCACATTAGGCAATCGTGCTGGCAAAAGTGCCGGTTCTTTGAGGGTGCCATCAAAGTTATCAACCCACTCGACTGTGTCATAAGGCAATTCAGCTAACAAAACCTCAGCATAAGGCGATAGCCGCGCTTCGGTATAGCGCATAGCCGCAAACGATTTAGGGTCATCCGCTGACCCCCAGTTACCCTGGCCATCCACAAACGGATAACGATAAGAAAACGCCTGAGCCATTAATACCATCGCTTCATAGCATGCCGAATCACCATGCGGATGAAATTTACCCAATACATCGCCTATGGTGCGTGCCGATTTTTTATATTTGGCGCTGGCTTTTAAACCTAACTCAGACATCGCATAAATAATACGTCGCTGCACAGGTTTTAAACCATCAGCCAAACTAGGCAACGCTCTATCCAAAATCACATACATAGAATAGTCAAGATAGGCTTTTTCGGTAAATTGAGTTAAAGGCTGTGTTTCAAAGTCAGCAAAGGTCATGTTGATTTAAATTTAACAAGATATAGATGAAAAGCATTAAAGCACATCAGCTGATGATTTTCATCCACATTGCTGCCATCAAAGCGGTGGATGGGAGTGTGAGCAGCCAGGTTAAAAGGATACGTTTTATCACTGGTTTGAAGGTCATATTTAAACGATGCTCAAAACCAACCCCTGTAATGGCGCCGGTTACAGTATGTGTTGTTGACAGTGGAATGCCTAAATCAGTGGCAGCATAAATCACTAAGGCAGCACTGGTTTCAGCAGCTGACCCTTTAATAGGATTTAAATCGGTAATCTCAGTCCCCATAACCCGCACAATGCGCCAGCCACCGGCAAGCGTGCCCAAGCTTATGGTCAACTGTGAGCTGATAATGACCCAAAAAGGTACGTAAAACGTCTCACCAAGCCAGGAGGCTGAAAACAATAAACTTGCCACAATGCCCATGGTTTTTTGGGCATCATTGCCACCATGGGTTAAGCTTAGTAGGGCAGAGGAAGCTAGTTGTATATAGCGAAAATATCGTGTCCATGCCGCGTGTGGATAAGCGCGTACAATGGCACTAAAAACCATCATCATAAGCCCACCGACAAACATGCCCACAATGGGTGCGACCACCATACCAGCAACCACCTTGATAAGCCCCCATTGATTCAAAGCGCTTAAGCCCGCACAACTTAGCGCACCGCCTACCAAGCCGCCAATTAATGCATGGGAGGAGCTTGAGGGCATGCCATAAAACCAGGTCACTAACCCCCAGGTAATGGCACTTAGCAAAGCTGAACAAATAAGCGTGCTATTCATTACTGAGGCGATTACCAGGCCATGACCAATCGTTTGAGCAATATTTAAATGAAACACCAAAAAGGCAATAAAATTGAAAAAAGCGGCCCACATCACCGCCTTTAAAGGCGTTAATACGCAGGTGGCTACAATGGTCGCAATTGAATTAGCCGCATCATGAAAACCATTGATAAAATCAAACACAAACGCCATTAAAATTACCGCGATTACAAAACTTGTCTCAACCATCGTTACCCTTAACGTTTATGGTACGTTTAACCGTAGTAACTGATTGACGTCATGGTTTTTGCCATCAAGCGCATGGCTTTTTTAATGACCAAAGGCAGCTCATAAGCGCCCATTTGGATAGCAAGCTCAGCATGCTGCTGCTCATCTTGGTGCATCTGCGTTAAAATCGCCTGAGTTTTTGGGTCTATTTGCGCTAAATTGGCCAAGTGGCCGGCCAAATGCTTGGTCACTTGACGCTCCGTTTCAGCCACAAAGCCTAAGCTTACGTTATCGCTAATACAGCCTGCCATCGCGCCTAATATAAATGACAAACCATACCACAGGGGATTTAAGCGGCTTGGGCTTGCATGCAACGCTTCTAAACGAGCAGCACACCATGCCAGATGCGCTTTTTCTTCTAAAGCCGAGGTTTTCATTTGTATTTTCATTTCTGGTGAGCGAGCACCAAGTGCTTGGCCTTGATAAAGTGCTTGCGCACATACCTCGCCGGTGTGATTAACCCGCATAAGGCCGGCGATGTGTTGTTGTTGTTTGATGGTTAAGGGCGGCTCTGGTAATTCTGACCCAGGATAGATTGTAGTGACTGCCGATGGCGCCAGCGTTTGTAACACTGAATCAACTTCGTGAACGATTTTATCCATTAAACTTAAATGACGCATAGAGGCTACCTTTATAGTGGCGATTTAAAGTATAAGTATTTGCTTAAATTTAGCATTTTTTGGCACTTAAACAAATCATAGACAAGACTGGGGATTAAGCTTAAGATACAGCTCTTTTGCCTCCCATAAGATCATTGTGAGCATATCTAAATCTATTTTTGATGGGCTCGGCTCGGCCTCAGGTGTGGCTTGGCCGCTGTATGGTTTATTATTTACCGCACTAGGCTTGG
>CETR01102697.1_pt1 | contig 12330 bp, 17 predicted proteins | sample 531281 | NCBI WGS metagenome assembly CETR01 (sample SAMEA2622568, study PRJEB7988) | marine metagenome | biome: marine biome (ENVO:00000447); feature: mesopelagic zone (ENVO:00000213); material: "saline water (ENVO:00002010), including plankton (ENVO:xxxxxxxx)" | depth 696 m
ACTGTTACATATTATTTGAAAATAGGTGCAACTGGAACACCTGATACATTTGCATGGTCTACCATTGCCGGCAGTGGATATGGTAGTCAAATTGCTATTACAAGTTCTAATGCAATTGAAAAAGGAATTACTGCCGCTTTTGCAGCCACTACAGGTCATACCGTCAATGATATATATTCAATTACGTTTGTGTCAGATACAGGCATATCTGTCAATTGGGCTAGTGTGACAGCAGGTGTTGCAGATGGCGATATTTACAAGTTTACAGTTGGTGCTGATACGGTAAAACTACATTCAAATTCAGATTTTCAAGTTGCAGGACATGTAGTATCGGAAAATGGTTATATACCCAAAATATTTAATAGTGATGGAACATTACACTTAAATGCATATAGTTAATGGAGATATAAATGTCTGAAAGAGGTGTAAAAGAGACAAAAGAGGTTTTAGCATTTGTGTTTAGTATGGCAAATGCGATTAAAATTAGTTTAGCAGATGGTGATTTTGATTTTTGGGATGCCAAAAATTTTGTTGAACCTTTAAAAAAGATTGCGCCTGCAGTAGAAAATATTGATGAGGTTTTGCCTGAATTAGAAGACCTTTCGTGGGATGAAATTTTAGAATTGGCTAAATATTCTATGACTGAGTTGGGCCTTGGTGGGGATATTAATATTGCGTCAGAAGTTGAATCTGCCGCAGAACAAGTGGAAGAGGCAATTGATATGGGAAGAAGTTTACTTAAACTGGTAGGTAACATTGGGTAATCAAGCACATCATAATATAGTACATTTTTTTGTAGCTCCTATTGTGGCTGCAACGATTGCAATTGTAGGATGGAGTTTAATTAATGTTGTAGAGTTAAAAGAGGATGTTGCTACAATAAAAACAGATGTTAAATATATATCGAAACAAGTAGACCAGATGAATGCAAAACTTGCTTCAGTTCATACTGTGGAAGATTATGCAAACAGATGATTTAAAAAAACTCGCCTTATCATTTAAAAATAAATCAAAAAAAATTAGAGATTTAGCGCCTCTTTATGAATATGCTAAAAAGAACAATATTAGTGAAGAGGAAGTAAGTAAAATAATTCAATATACTGGCCTGTGACTTGACTTTTGATATTTATTGTAATATAATATATAAATACATTACCGAAGATAATAACATTCCAAACAATAAAACTTCATTTATATTATGAGCATATACATTGACCAAAAATATATTAATTTACTCTCAGGACAATTAGAACGTTTTACACGTAAGCGAGATGACTTGTATAATTTCAGGTGTCCTATTTGTGGTGATTCTCAAAAGAAAAAATATAAAGCAAGAGGTTATGTTTATCGTAAAGATAACTTATTGTTTTATCGTTGTCACAATTGTACTGCAAGTATGAGTCTTTCTAATTTTATTAAAGAACTTAATCCTACTCTTCATAAACAATATGTTATGGAGAGCTATACGAATAATACCTCTGTATTTTCTCCAGTAGAAAAACCAGAATTTAAGTTTGGGCCCCCTAAATTTTCTGATACTTTATCTCCATTACAAAAACTTGAACCTATAAATTTATTATCGAATGAACATTATTGTAAAAAATATGTGATTCAACGAGGTATACCAAAGAAACATCATAGAAATTTATATTACGCTGAAAATTTTAAGCAATTTGTATCAGAACTTGAAATATTTGAAGAAGATACATATAAGCGTCTATATGAAGAACCGAGATTGGTTATTCCGTTTTTTGACCGGTCACGGAAGATGTTTGCTGTTCAAGGAAGGGCCCTTAGTCAATCGGACCTTCGGTATATTACAATAAAAATAGACGACCATCATCCTAAGATTTTTGGGTTAGATAGGATTGATAAAACTAAACCAATTTTTGTGGTAGAAGGTCCGATTGACTCTTTATTTATTGATAATTGTATTGCAGTTGCTGGTGGTGACCTTGTATCTGCGATAAAATATTTTGTTAATCATGAATTGATATTTGTATATGATAATGAAAGAAGAAATCGTGAGACAATTAAAAAAATGGAAGCGACTATTGAAAGGCACCATAAAGTAGTTATTTGGCCTAGATATATAGGGCATAAAGATATAAATGATATGGTTTTGAATGGTATAAATGTCACAAGTGAATTGGAAAATCATGTTTATTCCGGCTTAGTTGCGAAAACAAAAATGTTGGAATTTAAAATATGAAACTACATAAGTATGGCTTTGTTGAATTATTAGATGTAATGGGCAATGATGAGGAAGTCGAAAATGCCGCAAGAATAAGTTATGGAACTGGTACACGGAAGGTGAGCCAAACACGTAATTTAATTAGATATTTAATGAGACATAAACACACATCACCTTTTGAGATGTGTGAAGTAAAGTTTTACTTGAAACTGCCTATATTTGTAATGAGACAACTTGTTAGACATAGAACTGCTAACATAAATGAATACTCAGGTCGTTACTCTATAATGAGTAATGAATTTTATTTGCCTGCAGAAAAAGATGTACACGAACAATCAGAATCAAATAATCAAGGTCGAGGCAAAGAATTAGATGAAGATAACAAAATTTTTGTTCTTAGCCGAATGGTTAATGTTACTGACCAGGCAAAAGAGTGTTATAGACAGATAGTGGACCCTACACCTTATGATGGATTTTATGAGGGGTTTAAGGGTATTGCACGAGAACTTGCTAGAACAGTATTACCAGTATCTAATTATACTGAATGTATTTGGAAAATCGACTTAAATAATTTTTTTCATTTTGCCAAATTACGAATGGACCCTCATGCACAACAAGAGATACAAGATTATGCTAAGGCCATGTATGAATTGGTAAAACCAAAATTCCCCATATGTTGTGAAGCATTTGAAGATTACATATTAGATGCTAGAACATTTTCCGCAAAAGAGATGAGAATCATAAAAGATAACCTAAATGGTAGTTGGGTAATGTCAAAGTATGGTCTATCGAATCGAGAATCAAAAGAATTTTTTGAAAAGTTGAAAGGAGCTTAAAATGCCGTTACCCACCGAGTACCAGTCGTTTATACATTTATCAAGATACGCAAGATGGAATTATGATTTAGGAAGAAGAGAAACTTGGGAAGAAACGGTTGACAGATTTTTAACTTTTTTTAAGGAACATTTAGAAGTTAAACACGATTTTGTATTTGATAATGGATTAGAGGCAGATTTACGAGATTATATATCAAATCTTGATGTAATGCCCTCTATGAGGTGTTTAATGACTGCAGGAGAAGCACTCAAGAGAGAGAATGTTGCAGGATATAATTGTTCATATGTTAAAGTGGATTCTCCAAGGTCATTTGATGAAATACTTTATGTTTTAATGAATGGTACAGGTGTAGGGTTTTCGGTAGAAGAAGAATATGTAGATAAATTACCATCAGTAGCAGAAGAATTTTATGATACTGATACTACAATTGTAGTAGCAGATTCTAAGCTAGGTTGGGCTAAATCATATAAAGAATTGTTATCACTTGTATGGCAGGGGCAGATTCCAAAATGGGATTTGTCAAATGTAAGGCCTGCAGGGATGCCACTTAAAACTTTTGGAGGCAGAGCCTCTGGTCCAGAACCACTTGAAGAATTATTTAAATTTACTATAAACACATTTCAGAATGCAACTGGTCGCAAATTGCGACCAGTTGAAGCACATGATATTGTATGTAAAATTGCAGAAATTGTTGTAGTTGGTGGTGTTCGTAGGTCTGCACTTATTAGTTTGTCAAATCTTCAAGATGAAACAATGCGACATGCTAAGTCAGGACAGTGGCAGATGAATTTTCCTCATCGAGCCCTTGCCAATAATTCGGTTAATTATAAAGAAAAACCGGACATCGGCACTTTTATGCGAGAATGGTTATCTCTTTATGATTCTAAATCGGGGGAGCGAGGAATTTATAATAGTATTTCAGCTAAACGACAAGTAGAGAGATTGAACAATGAAGAAGAAATTAGGCGAGAACCGAGAGACGATTTTGGTACCAATCCATGTAGCGAGATTATACTTAGAAGCCGAGAATTCTGCAATCTTAGCGAAGTCGTTGTTAGAGGACGGGACACTACTGAATCTCTTCAAAAGAAAGTCAGAATGGCAACTATCCTTGGCACATTTCAATCATCGCTTACAGGATTCAAGTACCTCACAACAGAATGGAAAAGAAATTGTGATGAAGAACGATTATTGGGGGTCTCTCTTACTGGAATAATGGATAATCCATTAACTAATGGTAAGAAAAAGGGATTAGAAACGTTGTTAGAGGATTTAAAGAAAGTTGCAATTGAAACAAATAAAGAATATGCAGATAAATTAGGAATATCTCAATCAGCTTCTATTACCTGCGTAAAACCAAGCGGAACGGTAAGCCAATTAGTTGATTCTGCTTCTGGTATTCATGCTAGACATAATCCTTATTATATTCGTACAGTTAGAGCCGATAATAAAGACCCATTATGTAAATTTATGAAAGATGCAGGATTTCCTAATGAAGCAGATGTAATGAAACCAAAACATACAACTGTATTTTCATTCCCAATGCAAAGCCCAAAAAATGCAGTATTTAGAACAGATATGACTGCTGTAGAGCAACTTAAACTTTGGAAGATATATCAGGAACATTGGTGCGAACATAAACCATCTGTGACCATTTCGGTTAAAGAACATGAATGGATGGGAGTGGGCAATTGGGTATGGGATCATTTTGATTCTATTAGTGGCATTTCATTTCTTCCTTTTAGTGAACATACATACAGACAAGCACCTTATCAAGATTGTACTGTAGAGGAATATAAAGAAGCATTAAATATTATGCCAAAAAATGTTGATTGGACTCAACTTTCACAATATGAGAAAAAAGACTTTACTACAGGGTCGCAAGAATTAGCATGTTCCGCCGCTGATGGTGGATGTGAAGTGGTGGATATATAATGCGAGTAATGACCGAATATCATTTAAGTGAAAAAGATGAATTATATCAAACGTGGAAATATTATGAAGAAAAATTACAGGATGCTTTAATTGTACCCTCGCATTTATATGATGTTGTAACAATATACCAATTACGAGAACAAATAAAGTATTATAAAGAAGAATATTATGGATATGACAATGGTTCCAGAACATTATGCGGATAATATTTTAGCTGAAATAATGAATGAAATTGAAGGAGAAATAGTTAGAGTCGTTACTTTACGAGAAAAAATTAGAAAAAATCCAAAACCAAACCTTGAATATTTAGTAATGCCAGAAAGACTTAAATGTTATTCTGATGGATTAAAACATTGTTATACATTATTAGGCAAATATAGAGATATTGAGAAAGTTGAATCAGATGAATGAAACTGAAAAAGATTATACTTGTATGGAATGTAGTGTAGCATATATATTAATTTGGACGAGTAAAAATGCACCTGAGCGTTGTCCTTTTTGTGGTGCTTACGTGGAAGAACCTGAAACTGATGAAGATAATTGGGATTGATTATTCATTAACAAGTCCAGCAATTACGGTATTTAATGGAAATGACGATTGGGGCAGTGGTGGGAGCAATATTACTCATCATTGTCTGGCAAAAAATCAACGACAACGACAAAGGTGGTCCGAGAGGGACCTGAAAAATATAGAGATTTCAATTTACAAAGAATGGTCTACAGATTTAGAAAGGTATCATTTTTTAGCAGATTGGGTTATAAATAAATGTATAACTGCAATGAATCCTGTGAGACCAAAAGCATATATTGAAGATTATGCATTTGCCGCAACCGGCAGAGTTTTTCATATTGCTGAGAATACGGCAATATTAAAAGATACTCTTAGTAAATGGGGTATCAAATATGAATTGATACCTCCAACAGTAATTAAAAAATATGCTACAGGAAAAGGTAATGCGAATAAAGAAAAAATGTATGACGCATTTACTCAAGAAACGCACCGAGACTTGATGCATGAATTTAATACAAAACTAAATAATCCTATCACAGACATTGTTGATAGTTATTACATAGCAAAATACGGACATACATATGGCAACAATACCTGAAGAATATGCAGATTTTGATTTTGGTTTTTCTGCGGTAGATGATGAAGAATACAAAGCAAAAACAACTGAAGTTGAAAAGAAAATTGTAGAAGTTGAAGCAAAATCAGAAAGTTTATCTAATTTAGAAAAAAAGATAGATTCTGCAATTAATGAGATTAATTATAAAAAAGAATATCTCGAAGAAAAATATGTAGAAGATATGGGAAAGGTTGAGAAATTAATTTTACCTTTATTGTATAACCTAATGAAGAATCCAGATAAAGATTATATCTATTGGCCAAAAAGAGAAGAAATAATTACAAAACAGATAGAAAAAATTAAAGATGTTACCAGGGATATTAACATTGATTAGAAAATTACTATGAATAAATTATGGTATAATTGGGAACAAATGAGAGGAGATGTTAATGCGTTATGCCGAGACATTGTTTTGGATAGGTTTGACCCAGAAGTAATTGTGGGCATATCTAGAGGTGGTTTGGTGCCTGGGGTTATGATGAGTCATTGGTTTAAAAAACCATTTAAGCCAATTAAAGCCGCAATTCGAGATTTTCCAGAATGGGAAGATTATCTGCCAAGAAAGACAGATAGTCGTGTTCTGATAGTTGATGATATTTGCGATTCAGGTAAAACATTTGAAAAGATTAAATCTCACATACGGGGACCTAGAATAACACATCCGATAGATATCCAAACTGATGTGAGGTTTGCAACACTTTGGTGGAATTCCGAGTGTGATTTTGAGCCGCATTATTATGCACAAGAATGTGCAAAGGATTCTGAAAATATTTGGCTGTGCTTTCCGTGGGACCATTGGAATGTACCTATTAAATTTTGATGAATTGCACTGGATACTAAATAAAAATGATGCTATGGAAGATAGCATTTTGACACAATAAGTTATTCTAGATGGGAATACAAATATGACTGATATTCAATATATCTTAAATACGTTTTTATTATTATTTTCTGGTATGCTTGTATTTTGGATGGCTGCTGGATTTGCAATGCTAGAATCAGGATTGGTGAGGACGAAAAATACGACCGCAATCCTAACAAAGAATGTTTGTTTATATTCTTTAAGTTGTTTAGCATTCCTCGCCTGTGGTTATTATTTAATGTATGGAGAAATATCAGATGGAGATCATGCAGGCACCTCTGATTTCTTTTTTCAAGTAGTTTTTGTAGCAACAACCGCATCAATCATTTCAGGAGCAATAGCAGAACGAATGAAATTTTGGTCATTTATGCTATTTGTTCTTGTACTTTCCGCAATCATATATCCTATACAAGGCGCATGGACATGGGGTGGAGGATTTCTATCTGAGATGGGATTTTCTGACTTTGCAGGGTCTACAATTGTTCATTCAGTTGGAGGCTGGGCTGCACTTGCTGGTGTATTATTGTTAGGAGCTAGAACTGGTAAATATACTGATGATGGAAAAATAAATTTAATTGCACCATCAAATTTACCACTTGCGGCTTTAGGAACAATGATTCTTTGGTTGGGATGGTTTGGTTTTAATGGAGGTAGTCAATTAGCAATGGCAACAAGAACGGATATAAATGTAATTGCAAATGTATTTGTAAATACAAATATTGCCGCTTGTGCTGGTGCAATTACGGCTATGATTTTGACACAACTTTTATATAAAAAAGTTGATTTAACAATGGTATTAAATGGTGCATTGGCGGGGTTAGTTTCTATTACTGCAGGACCAGATTATCCTACTATGTGGTTAGCAACTATTATAGGTATAATTGGTGCAGGGTTAACTATATTAGCAATTCCTATGTGGGATAAGATTAGGGTCGATGACCCAGTAGGAGCATTATCTGTACATTTGGTTGCGGGAATATGGGGAACTTTAGCAGTAGGTTTGTTTAATAATGATGTTAGTTTAGTATCGCAAATACAAGGAATTTTGATAATTGGAACATTTGTATTCAGTGCTAGTTTTGCGGTTTGGTATTTTATTAAGTTAGCAATGGGACTGCGAGTTTCTTTGGAAGAAGAAACACAAGGTATTGACATTGCTGAATTTGGTCATTGTGCTTATACAATAGGTCATGGAGAGTTTGTGACACATGACGAAATTAAATTAGGTAGAGGAACATATGTTCCTAAATCTGAATTATCAACAACTTAACTCGGAAGGAGTTAAATGAAAAAAATTATTGCTTTATTTGTAACTGTTGTTTTGTTAACAACAGTTGGAATTATTGCTGTTGGTAAGAAATTACCTTCAGTTGGTTATGTTTTAGTGGGGCCTGCTAATGATGGTGGGTGGTCAATGAGACATTCTCAAGGATTTGAATCCTTGACAAATTATGGTTATGAAGTGTCTATGGTAGAATCTGTTCCAGAAGCAGATTCAGAAAGAGTGTTTAGAAACCTTGCACGAAAACATGATATTGTATTTGGTACATCATTTGGATTTATGGAACCAATGCATAAAGTAGCACGGAAAAATCCAGATACTATTTTTATGCATGCTACTGGATACAAGTCATGGGCTAATATGGATAATTATGTTTGTCGTGGATACCAAGCACGATATCTAACAGGTATCGCCGCTGGACTATTGACCAAGACTAATAAAATTGGTGTAGTTGGTTCTCATCCCATTCCAGAAATTGTCCGAAATATAAATGCAATTGCATTAGGCGCACGAAGTGTGAATCCTGACGCAGAAGTAACGGTAATTTGGATTAACGCATGGTTTGACCCACCGGCAGATACAGAAGCGGCAAATGTATTATATCAAAGTGGAAATGATGTTCTGTATACTACAGGTGATATTCCAAGTGTAGTTCTTTTAGCAGAAAAAGAATCGACACCTGAAAATCCAATTTGGAGTATGGGTAACGATGCTCCGATGAATTCATTTGGGCCAAATCGTATTGTAACTGGTGTAATATTTAATTGGAATCTTCTTTACAAACATATTTTAGATAACCTTGCCGCAGGAACATTACAAATGGGGCAAAGATATTTTTGGGGTTTAAAAGAAGGTTGTGTAGGTCTTTCACCGTGGGGATTGGATGTTCCACAAGCAGTAAGTAATCATGTTGATACAATTAAAATGAATTGGGTTAATGATCTGCAAGAAACAGATGGTAATCATTGGGATGACCTATGGCCGTTTTCTGCTGGTTACAACAAACGAGATGGAACCCCTGTTGCCGCTGGATCTATTGATAGACATCAATTAGAAACTATGTCATATTATGTTGAAGGTATAGTAAATCCCTTTCCAATATCGGAGTAAAACTATGGTTCCTGTAATCGATTTCAGAGGTAAAAATGTAGAAAAACAGATGTATTCTGCATACACTACAACTGGATTTGCCGTATTCACTAATGTATTTAATACATTTATTAGTGAATTTGAAGATTGGTTTCAGGTTGCACAAGAGTTTTTTGATCTTCCTCTAGAAGTCAGGAGGAAATACCAATATAGCGGTGTTAAGGAAAACATTGGATATAGTTGGCTAGAGGAAGGTCAAGCTCATCCTCAAAGGCCAGGTGATTTGAAGGAATCTTATAATTGGGTTTCACCAGATCGTATGAAAGAAAAATACTGGCCCACAGAACTTCCCGAATTTAAACCCCTAGCAGAAAAAATTCTCAGAGTATGTCAACTTAATACTTATGAATTTCTTTATAAGTTTGAATCTATACTCAAACAACCTTATGGAAGTTTTGTGGAAAATCATGTTGATGGTTCAGCAACAATGAGTATGATCAAATATCCGGTGTGGGAAGGAGAAGTAAAAGAAGAACAAATGAGAGTAAATGAACATTCTGATTTTGGTTCGATTACACTTCTTCATCGATTTGATGATGTGCCTGGCTTAGAGATTCAGAGTCGTGATGGAGAATGGATTGATGTTCCTGTGGTAGAAAATTCAATAGTAGTAAACATAGCAGATATGCTTCAACGATGGTCTAATGATACATTACGATCTGCGAAACATAGAGTAAGAGCAACACATCTAGATAAAGAACGGTGGTCAATGCCTTACTTTGTTGATCCAGGTAGAGATGTTATGATTAAAAACCTAACAGACCAACCTTCGAAATATGAACCTATTAGTGGGTATGAATATTTGAAATGGAGACTTGCACAGATGTATAGTCCTGATACTGATGGTTATGAAGAAACGGAAGAAATTAGAACAGAAGGAATTCAACATTTACCTAAAATATAATGAACTTATTTCAATCCTTAAATTTTAAATCGCATTCAGGTCTTGATTTAACGTGGAAGATAGAAACTGATGCGTTAACTGCATTAGAATGGTATACTCTAAGTCAAATGATATTGGAACTGTCTGTTCCATTTAGAAACGTAATAGGAATTCCAAGAGGTGGTGTAAAATTAGGACAACAATTAAACAAATATGGAACAGGAATTCCTACAGACCCAATTCTTATAGTTGATGATGTTCTCACAACTGGTGGTAGTATGGAAGAATTTAAACAAAAAGAACAGAACGTAGTTAATTCAGATTACATTGGTTGGGTAGTATTTGCAAGAAATACACCACCTAAATGGTGCAAAGCATTATTTCAAATGCCATTTAATCCAAATTTATGGATTGTAAATGAATAAAAATACTATAGAAGGTAAAACAAAATATATAGAACCAATTGATGGAAATATACATGATTGTAAAAAAGTTAGAATTACTACAAAAGATGCGCTAACTGCTAATGACGCCGCTAAAAGAGAAGAATTACCATTAGCAGAAGATAAAACCAGACAAACAGTATCAATATTTAAATTCCTGTCAAAAAATAATATACCTAATTCGTTTTTAATAAAGGCGGAGCTTGATTCGTTTATTGCAGAAAATTGTAAAATGTTGCCTCTTGAATGTGTAACTCGTAGACAACCTTATGGTAGTTATTTAAAGAGAAATCCTTCCGCAAGTTCGTCTGATATATTTGAACCGATTAAGACTGAATTTTATCATAAATATGCAGTTGTACCATTTGTGACTGGTATGAGTGTGTATTGTAATGGCGATGAATCGAGAATAATTCCTGAAGACCTTGCAAGAGACCTTTATATGAAAGATGGTGAATGGACACATACTGTTTATACTGACCCAATTATTGAATTAGGTGATGAAGAATGGTTATTATATTCTGCAAAAAGTCCTAAAACAGACCCTATATTTAAAATTCTTCCTGTAGCTCGGTCTGAAGTTATGGATTATATTAGAGAGGAATTAATGATACCTACTTTTTTATTATTAGAAAAGGCATGGAAGCAATTTAATGTGAGTTTAATTGATATGAAAATTGAAGTAGGATATACAAAAGATATGGAATTAGTAATTGCAGATGTAATTGATAATGATAGTTGGAGAATATGGCCGAATGGTGACCCTAAAAAACAATTAGATAAACAGTCATTTAGAGACGGAGAAGCCCTGTCAGAGGTACAGAAAAAGTATAGAATTGTAACTGAGTATGTAGAACAATTTTAAGGAGACAAAGTTGAATAAGGTTAATAGATGGGAAAAAGTGATTCGCCCATATACTGATAAAGATGTAAAAAGTTTAAGCGGTTCTGTTAAAATTGAATATACATTAGCAAAAACAGGCGCTGAAAAATTATGGCATAAACTTAATACACAAAATTATGTTAGTGCATTAGGTGCAATAACAGGTAATCAAGCCATGCAACAAGCAAAGGCAGGGCTAGATTCAGTATATCTTAGTGGTTGGCAAGTAGCAGGTGATTCAAATGATAGTATGGAAATGTATCCAGACCAATCATTATATGCAACAAGTAGTGTACCAACTGTAGTTAAACGAATTAATAATACATTTATTCGTGCAGATCAGATTCAAACAATGGAGGGGGAAGGAGATATTGATTATTTTCTTCCGATTGTTGCCGATATGGAGTCTGGGTTTGGTGGAGTTCTTAATGCTCACGAATTAATGAAAGACATGATAGAAGCAGGAGCTTCCGGAGTGCATTTAGAAGACCAGTTATCTTCTGCTAAAAAATGTGGACATATGGGTGGAAAAGTTTTGGTTCCTACTCAGGAAATGGTATCAAAACTTATTGCTATTAGACTGGCCGCAGATATTATGGGAGTAGATACTGTATTAATTGCTAGAACAGATTCTTTGGCGGGGTCATTGGTAGTTAGTGATGCAGATGAATATGACAATAAATTTATAACTGGTGAACGTACTAGTGAAGGATTTTATAAAGTAAATGCTGGTAT
>CETR01130915.1_pt1 | contig 12244 bp, 12 predicted proteins | sample 531281 | NCBI WGS metagenome assembly CETR01 (sample SAMEA2622568, study PRJEB7988) | marine metagenome | biome: marine biome (ENVO:00000447); feature: mesopelagic zone (ENVO:00000213); material: "saline water (ENVO:00002010), including plankton (ENVO:xxxxxxxx)" | depth 696 m
ACATCGGCCACCATCGGCCGCTATGCACGCTACAACCGGCACGAAACGCGGCTATGCGTTGCCGATCCCGAAGGCTCGGTCTTTCACCGGCATTGGTCGGATCGATCCGTCGACCGGATCGAGCATTCGTCAGGCTGTATCGAGGGTATCGGCCGCCAACGGGTAGAGCCCAGCTTCCTGCCCGATGTAGTGGACCGGATGGAAATCGTGCCCGACGCATGCTCGATTGCAGCGGCGCATGAGGTCAGCAAAAGACTTGGACGCAGATGCGGGGGGTCGACCGGGACGAACGTTTGGGCCTGCGCCAAGATTGCAGCTGAAATGGCGGAACGGAGGATGGCGGGATCGATCGTCTCGATCCTGTGCGACGACGGAAGCCGCTATGCCGATACGATTTTCGATCAGGCATGGCTTGTAGAAAAAGGGATGGACATCCTACCCGAGCAAAAGAAGATCGCCGACTTTTTCGAGACCGGCACGTTCGCTGCCGCCTGAACCCGGGCATTGGAGAGAATTGAACAGCCATGATTAGCGACGACCGGATCATCCTCGGCCTGCTTGCAGCCTTGCTGGCATTCGTTTTCGCCACACGTGACAGACCGGGCTGGCAACGCTTCTACGTCTTCGTTCCCATCATTCTGGTTTGCTACCTCGTTCCTTCACTGTTCGTGACTTCGGGGCTGATAGATACGTCGGACAGCCAGCTCTGGCCGATCGCCAAGGATTATTTTCTCCCAGCGGCGCTATTTTTGATGACGCTCAGCATCGACATCAAGGGGATCATCGGCCTTGGCAGCAAGGCGATCATCATGTTTCTTACCGCTACTGCCGGGATCATAATCGGTGGCCCGCTGGCGCTATGGATCGTCGCTCAATTCGACCCGAGCGTGATCGGCACGGGTGATACCGCTGCATGGCGCGGGCTGGCGACACTGGCGGGCAGTTGGATCGGCGGCGGCGCCAACCAGACAGCGATGCTGGAGGTCTACGGTTATCCTTTGGAGAATTTTTCTGCGCTGCTGGCAGTAGACATCATCGTGGCCGAGATCTGGATGATCTTCCTGCTTTATGGTGCTGGCGCGACCGAGCGCGTGGACCGCTGGCTCGGCGCTGATGCATCGGCGATCGAAAAGCTTCGCGACAATATGGCCAATTATTCCGACAGTATCGAGCGTGTGGCCAAGGCTAACGATTATGTATTGCTGTTCGGCGTCGCTTTTGCCGTCGTCGGCCTATCGCATCTGCTTGGCGGATGGATCGGCAATTTCTTTGCGGAGGTTCAAGGCGAAGACGCGACCTTGGCGAGCGAGTTCTTCTGGGTCGTCGTAATTTCCACTACCGCAGGTCTACTTGCCAGTTTCACTCGGGCAAGAGAACTCGAAGGAGTTGGCGCCAGCAAGTTCGGCGTGTTGTTCATCTTCCTCCTAGTCGCGATCATCGGCACCCGTATGGACGTGGCCAAGATCCTGGATGCCCCAGCATTCATGGCGATCGGTGCAATCTGGATGCTGTTCCACATTGTCCTGCTCCTGGTGGTCGCAAAAATCATCAAGGCACCGTTTTTCTTCGTCGCCGTTGGCAGCAAGGCCAATGTCGGGGGCGCGGCTTCGGCTCCGGTAGTTGCCGGTGCGTTTCATCCTGCCTTGGCCCCCGTTGGCGTGCTGCTGGCGGTTCTCGGCTATGCGCTAGGTACCTACGGAGCAATTCTGTGCGCCCAGCTGATGGCCGGGGTGGGATAACAGTCAGGCCAGCTTGACCAGCTAAGGTTTCATCTGAAACCGGTTGATTTAGGACCTCTCGCTTGCCAAGGCCGTTGGCAAGAAAAGAGAGGATTTTTCCATGCGTCAGGTCGACCATTTCCTAGCCGGCGGAACCACAGGCTCCGCCACCCGCACCCATCAGATATGGAACCCGTCGACGGGCGAAGTTCAGGCTGAAGTCCCGCTGGGCGACGCTGCGCTTCTGGAACAGGCCGTGGCCGCAGCGAAGAAGGTCCAGCCCGAGTGGGCAGCGACCAATCCGCAGCGCCGTGCGCGGGTCATGTTCGAATACAAGCGCCTCGTTGAGGCCAATAAGCAGGAGCTTGCCGAACTGCTTGCCAGCGAACACGGCAAGGTGGTTGACGATGCCCATGGCGACGTACAGCGCGGGCTAGAAGTGATCGAATTCGCCTGCGGTATCCCTCAGGTTCTGAAGGGTGAATACACGCAAGGAGCAGGCCCCGGTATCGATGTTTATTCCATGCGCCAGCCGCTTGGCATCGGCGCCGGCATCACCCCGTTCAACTTTCCGGCCATGATCCCGATGTGGATGTTCGGAATGGCAATTGCGACGGGAAATGCTTTCATACTCAAACCGTCCGAGCGTGATCCGAGCGTTCCTGTTCGCCTTGCCGAACTTTTCGTAGAAGCCGGTGCGCCAGAAGGGCTGTTGCAGGTCATTCATGGCGACAAGGAAATGGTCGACGCCATCCTCGATCACGAGGATATCGCAGCAGTCAGCTTCGTCGGTTCTTCCGACATTGCGCATTATGTTTACAAGCGCGGCGTTGCGGCGGGTAAGCGGGTTCAGGCAATGGGCGGCGCTAAAAATCACGGAATCGTAATGCCCGATGCCGATCTGGACCAGGTTGTGAACGACCTGTCCGGCGCCGCTTTCGGTTCCGCAGGCGAACGCTGCATGGCGCTTCCCGTCGTCGTCCCGGTCGGCGAAGACACGGCGGATCGCCTGCGCGAGAAGCTCATCCCGGCTATCAATAGCCTGAGGGTAGGAGTCAGCACCGATAAGGACGCCCATTACGGCCCCGTCGTTACGCCCGAGCATAAAGCGCGTGTGGAAAGTTGGATCGATACCGCAGAGAAGGAAGGTGCAGAGGTCGTCATCGACGGTCGCGGCTTTAGCCTGCAGGGGCATGAAAAAGGCTTCTTTGTCGGACCGACGCTGCTTGATCGCGTCACCACAGACATGGAAAGTTACAAGGAAGAGATTTTCGGCCCTGTGCTCCAGATCGTCCGCGCGAAGGACTTCGAAGAGGCGGTCGAGCTGCCGAGCGAGCATCAGTACGGGAATGGCGTCGCGATCTTCACCCGCAATGGCCATGCAGCGCGGGAGTTTGCCCATCGCGTGAATGTAGGCATGGTTGGCATCAACGTGCCTATTCCGGTGCCCGTCAGCTACCACAGCTTTGGTGGATGGAAGCGGTCGGGCTTCGGCGACACCGACCAGTATGGCATGGAAGGCCTCAAATTCTGGACCAAGGCCAAGAAAGTAACGCAGCGTTGGCCGGATGGCGGCGGCGATGGATCGAATGCATTCGTTATTCCCACGATGGGATAGATCGGTGTGGCGGAGCATTAGAAGCTCTATGAGAACACACTCGCTTCTTTGCTCCGCCTTGCCATTCGCTCTCCTGACACTCGTCAGCTGTGCCGGCACAGATAACGGCGCTGAGCAGAAAGGCGATGTCATGATGCCGGTCGAACCCGATGGCGGGATCGGTGACGGCGCACAGCCTTTGTCCGAACTTGAGCAGTCTGCGATTCCGCGCGCTCTTCATGGGCGCTGGGGAATGGTCCCGGGCGACTGCTCCGACAAAAATGGCGATGCCAAGGGCTCGCTTGAAATCACCGATAACCAACTCGGCTTTTACGAATCGCGGGCAAACCTTGCTGAGGTGGAAAGACAATCCGACGACAAAATCCATGCGACTTTCAATTTCGTCGGTGAAGGCCAGAGCTGGAAGAAAGAGATCGAGCTTCAGCTAAACGACAGCGGCACCCAATTACTGCGTACCGAATACGGTGAAGACGCTATGTCCGATCCGATCACTTATACCAAATGCCCCGTCTGAGGAGACCCTAATGAAAGCCCTAGCCTTGTCACTCGCCATCCTTCCTCTCGCTGCTTGCGCCACTACTGATGGCGGGACGACTTCCCCGAGTGGCGGCATGTGTGATGCTGAAGGTCTGCAGACATACGTGGGGCAGAAAGCTGACGCGGATGCCGGCGCGATGATCCTTCAAAAGAGTGGTGCCAAGACACTGCGGTGGGGCGCACCCGGCACCATGTGGACGATGGATTACCGCGAAGACCGCGTAAACGTGCGCTATGATGCCGCTATGACTATTACCGAAGTCAAATGCGGATGAAAGATCGGGGGCGGTTCTTCACGGGCTCGCCCTACGAAACGCAATTCGGTTTCGCCCGCACCGTTCGCGATGGCAACCGGATCGTAATTTCAGGTACCGGACCGGTAGAAGACGATGGCTCTTCGACTATGGGCGATGCAGCCGCTCAAGCGGAGCGCTGTCTGATACTGATTGTGCGCGCGGTAGAGGATCTTGGCGGAGCCGCTTCTCACATAGTGCGGACGCGTATGTTCGTGACCAATTTCGATGACCAAGAACGGGTCGGTCAGCTCCATGCCCGCTTCTTTGGCGATGATCCGCCTGCCGCAACGATGGTAGGCTGCGCCTGGCGTTGCCGAAAGGAATGGAAAGTCGAAATCGAAGCAGAAGCAATCCTTCCGTGAAGCCCGGCCCCACCCTTCCCATGCTTATTAGACAGAGCTAGAGCCACCCCATGACAGGACAATTCCAGCTTACCGAAGAGCAGCTCGCGATCCAAGAAATGGCGCAGCGCTTCACCGCCGACAACATTATGCCTCACGCTGGCGAATGGGATGAGAAATCGCATTTCCCGCGCGAAGTGATCAAGAGCACTGCCGAGCTTGGCTTTGGCGCAATCTATGTCTCGGAAGAAAGCGGCGGCATCGGTCTCGGTCGATTGGAAGCAGCGCTCATCATGGAAGCCATGGCCTATGGCTGCCCCACCACCAGCGCTTTTATTTCGATCCACAACATGGCCAGTTGGATGATCGACACCTTTGGCAGTCAAGAGGTGAAGGATCGGTACTTGCCCGATCTCGTGAGCATGGAAAAGATCGCGAGCTATTGCCTAACGGAACCGGGCAGCGGTTCAGACGCAGCGGGCCTGAAGACCAACGCCGTGCTGGACGGCGACCACTATGTCCTCAACGGAACTAAGCAGTTCATTTCCGGCGGCGGCGTAAATGATGTCTATGTGACAATGGTACGCACGGGAGAGCACAAAACCAAAGGCATCACTTGCCTGGTGATCGACAAGGACACGCCAGGCGTTTCCTTCGGCAAGCCGGAAAAGAAGCTCGGCTGGAATGCTTCACCCACCGCCCAGGTCATCTTCGAGGATGCCCGCGTACCCGTTGCCAATCGCGTGGGCGACGAAGGCGAAGGCTTCCGGTTCGCTATGATGGGCCTCGACGGCGGCCGCCTTAATATCGGTGCCTGCTCGCTTGGCGGGGCGCAGCGTTGCCTCGATGAGGCTGTGGCTTATACCAAGGACCGCAAGCAGTTCGACACCCCGATCGCCGACTTCCAGAACACCCAGTTCATGCTTGCCGACATGGCGACCGATCTCGAGGCCGCGCGCGCGCTTCTCTATCTCGCTGCCGCCAAGGTAACCGACAACGCGCCCGATAAATCGCGGTTCTCTGCTATGGCAAAGCGGCTCGCAACCGATAACGGAAGCAAAATTGTCAACGACGCGCTGCAACTGTTTGGCGGCTACGGCTATTTGAAGGAATATCCGATCGAGCGTTTCTGGCGCGACCTGCGTGTTCACTCGATCCTCGAAGGCACCAACCAGGTCATGCGTATGATCGTGGGCCGCGACCTTTTGCGACAGTGAGCATGATGATGACTGATGACCTAAATATCCATACGCACGGTCGTGTGGGCCATATTTCGCTCAACCGGCCAAAAGCGCTTCATGCGCTTACGCTCGACATGTGCCAAGCCATGAGCAAGGCGCTTACCGAGTGGGCCACTGACGACGCGATCGAAGCAGTCATTCTCGACCATGCTGAAGGGCGAGGTTTTTGCGCCGGGGGCGATATCAACCTGTTGCGCCATTCGGCGCTCAACGATGGTGGCAAAAGCGGCCGCGAATTCTTTCACGGCGAATACCAGCTCAACCACCAGATGATGACATATGAAAAGCCCATCGTGGCTTTCATGGACGGTATCACCATGGGTGGCGGGGTGGGCATTGCCCTCCCTTGCAAATATCGCGTGGCGACTGAAAATACGCGCTTCGCCATGCCTGAAAGCGGTATTGGCCTTTTCCCCGACGTAGGCGGCGGATGGCATTTATCGCGACTTGGCGGAAGGCTCGGCCAGTTTCTTGCACTGACAGGCGCGCGGCTCGACGGGGCGGAAACTCATTTCGCAGGCCTTACCACGCATTACCTTCCCGCCGAAAAGCTGGAGGAGGCGAAGGCCCGTATCATCGATAATCCGTCGCGCATCGGCGGCATCTTATCGGAACTCTCGATCAGTGCGCCCGACGCGCGGATTGAGGCAAACTGCGACCGGATAAACAAGCATTTCGGGTCAGATCGTTACGAAGACATTCTCGCCAGCCTAGATGCTGACGATAGTGATTGGGCGGCGAAGGAACTCGCAACGCTGCGTAGCAAGAGCCCACAAACCTGCAAGGTAGCGCTACGCCAGTTGAATGAGAGCGCAAAGCTCGACAGCTTTGCCGATAACATGGCGATGGAATATCGCATCGCTAGTCGCGTACTGACCCGTCCCGATTTTGCTGAAGGCGTACGCGCAGTCATCGTGGACAAGACGAACGATCCGAAATGGAATCCGGCGACGCCAGAGGGCGTAAGCAAGGAACTTCTCGATCAGATCTTCGCGCCGCTTCCCGCAGACGAAGAATGGAAACCGCTATGAGTTATGAAACCATCACCGTCGAACAGCGTGACGCTGTCACCCTGATCACCCTCAATAGGCCCAAAGCGCTCAACGCGCTCAACAGCAAAGTCCTTGAGGAGTTGATTGATGCGTTCGCCGCCTATCAGGCCGACGCAAGCCAGCTTTGTGCGGTCCTGACTGGCTCGGGTGAGAAGGCGTTTGCGGCGGGTGCTGACATCAAGGAAATGAGCGAGAAGGAATCCGCCGATTTCTATCTCGACGATTTCTTCGCCCCATGGACCAGCGAGATCGTAAAGAAGACCCGCAAGCCATGGATAGCAGCCGTCAACGGCTTTGCGCTGGGTGGTGGATGCGAGCTTGCCATGATGGCGGACTTCATCATAGCTAGTGAAAATGCCAAGTTCGGCCAGCCCGAGATCAAGCTCGGCGTTGCGCCTGGAATGGGCGGTTCGCAGCGTCTGACCAAGGCAGTCGGCAAGTCGAAAGCCATGGAAATGTGCCTGACAGGTCGGATGATGGACGCTGAAGAAGCCGAGCGCAGCAATCTCGTCGCGCGCGTGGTTCCGCATGGCGATCTTCTCGACGAAGCGATGAAGAGCGCTACTCAAATTGCCTCAATGCCTCCTATGGCCGCGATCGCGAACAAGGAAATGGTCAACGCTGCGTTCGAGACCAGCCTCGATCAAGGGCTTATAATTGAACGTCGCATCTTCCAGATCCTCGCGGCGAGCGAGGACAAGAAAGAAGGCATGGCTGCGTTCGTTGAAAAGCGCGAAGGTAATTGGAAAGGCCGCTGAGCGACTTAGCCAAGCCAGAAGAAAATTCGGAGAGAGAAATGAAAATCGCCTTTATCGGCCTCGGCAACATGGGTGGCGGAATGGCCGCTAATCTCGCGAAAGCGGGGCACGAAGTAAATGCCTTCGATCTCTCCGAAGAAGCGCTCCAAACGGCAAGTGACAACGGCTGCAAAACGTTCACTGACGCAGGCGAAGCCGTGGCTGGTGTCGAAGGTGTAGTTACAATGCTTCCCAATGGCGGCATCGTGAACTCGGTTTACGAAAACAGCGTAATTGGAAAGGCTCCTGCAGGCGCGGTGCTGCTGGATTGCTCGACCATCGATGTTGCCACTGCCAAAGAAGTGATCGCGAAGGCTGAGGCGGCCGGATACGACATGGTCGACGCCCCTGTATCCGGTGGAATCGCGGCGGCTAACGGAGGCACACTAACCTTCATGGTAGGTGGCACCGAAAAGGCTTTCACGCGCGCGGAGGCAGTGCTTCAGGCGATGGGTAAGGCCGTGATCCATGCAGGAGATGCCGGCGCGGGACAGACAGCCAAGATCTGCAACAATATGCTGCTTGCGATTTCTATGATCGGCACAGCTGAAGCAATTAAGATGGCGGAGAAGCTCGGCCTCGATCCGCAGAAATTTTACGAGATTTCAAGCCAATCCTCTGGATACTGTTGGTCGCTCAACGCATACACACCCTTGCCCGGGATCGGGGTCGAAAGTCCGGCCGACAATGAATACAAGGGCGGTTTCGCGACGGCCCTGATGCTGAAGGACCTGCGTTTGGCGATGGACGCGGCTCAAGACGTGAACGCGACAACAGTGCTCGGGGCAAAAGCAGCTGAAATTTACGAAAAGCTTGCTGAGGAGTACGGCGGACTGGATTTCTCGTCGGTTATCAAAACCCTTTGAGCTCTGCGAGAATCCGCGCAAGCCATTCGCGTGGTTCCTTGCGGCGACCGATATTGGCCACGAACTCCTGCCCTCTGGCGACGCTCTTAAATCGCTGACCGCGAAGCCAGCGGTCTCTCCGGTCATGGTAGGACAATCCGCCCTTCTTCAGCCAAGGGGGTCGTTTCCATAACGAGGGGGGTCCTCCCGGTACCGTAAGCCTCAATGCCTCACTCGCAGTCTGAGCAACACCACCAGGCCCTGAATAAATGCAGTCGTTTTTGCCATGCATCAGTAGTGCATGTGGATGCTCTGTCTCTAATAGCCAGTTCGGCACCCCATCGGTGAGTTCGATGATCTCGGCTATCTTTAGCCATCCGTAGATCCGATGATGGGGCTCTCCGGTAGTCTCCTCATGGAACAAGCCAAAAAAGAGAAAGACGTCGCCGGCGTGGACCCTCTGGTTTCTGAGGTGAGTTTGGGCAGCGCCGACCTGCCCAAATAGGCAAGTCCCATTCTCGAGAAACATCGGGTCATGGTGGCAAAAATCGCCCGCCCCCAACGCACCCTTGCTCGCTTTCGCGGCATGGTCACCCAGCCCGAGATCACCATATGTTGTTCGCGACGCGACGCTGGCGGGAATTGGCAAGCTCAAGGGTCTGTCATCCGCGATGGGCGAAGGTCCTCCTCCGGATGCGCTGTCGAACCCCTTACGGCTGAAGATGATCTTCATGGCCGCAGGACGGACATCACCGGCCGCCCTGCTCGCTCAAGCTCGGCGTGCCTGCCGGTGGATTTGGCTCTTCCCATGCGAGGATGGGCTTTCTGGCCGCGAGAGTCTCGTCGAGACGGCGACGTGGTGCATAGTGCGGAGCGGTCTTAAGTGCCTCGTCGCCACCTTTCGCCCGTTCCGAGACGCTGCGCAGTGCTTGGATGAATTGATCGAGGGCTGCCTTGCTTTCGGTTTCTGTCGGCTCGACCAGCATCGCGCCATGGACGACCAAGGGGAAGTACATGGTCATCGGATGGTATCCTTCATCAATCAGCGCCTTGGCGAGGTCGAGTGTGGTTACGTCGTCTGCGAAACCTTTGTCGCTGAACAGCGCTTCATGCATGCAAGGGCCGCTGTGACCGAAAGGCGCGTCGAGTACATCATCGAGGCTACGCAGGATGTAGTTGGCATTGAGAACCGCGTCTTCAGCCACCTGGCGAAGACCATCGGCACCATGGCTAAGGATGTAGCTAAGTGCTCTGGTGAACATACCCATCTGGCCATGGAACGCTGTCATCCGACCTAAGGCCTGCGTATGGTCAAACTCGGCTGCGTTCTCTTCCTCGACGAGATGGACTACGCCGTCCTTGGTTCTTGCAGTGAAAGGCAGCGGACCGAAGGGAGCCAGAGCCTCGGAGAGGACTACAGGCCCTGAACCAGGACCACCGCCGCCATGCGGGGTGGAGAAGGTCTTGTGGAGGTTGATGTGCATCGCATCGACGCCAAGATCGCCGGGACGTACCTTACCGACGATCGCGTTGAAATTGGCCCCATCGCAATAGACAAAGCCACCCGCTGCATGCACCGCATCGGAAATCGCCTTCATGTCGCGCTCGAAAAGCCCGCAAGTGTTCGGATTGGTAATCATCACACCTGCGACATCGGGGCCGAGCCGCGCCTTGAGGGCCTCGAGATCGACGCGACCATCCGCGTTTGCAGGAATGTCCTCGACACGATATCCGGCGAATGCTGCTGTGGCCGGGTTGGTCCCGTGTGCGCTCTCCGGAACCAGAATGACTTCCCTAGCATCGCCACGAGCTTCAAGCGCAGCGCGGATGCAAAGAATGCCACACAGTTCTCCATGCGCACCTGCCTTGGGGCTCATCGCGACACCGTGCATGCCGGTAAGCTCGATCAGCCAATGAGCCAGCTCATTTACCACTTCCAAAGCACCGCGTACTGTGTCGACCGGCTGCAGCGGGTGCACATCAGCGAAGCCCGGCATGCGCGCGACCTTCTCGTTCAGTCGCGGATTGTGCTTCATCGTGCACGAACCAAGCGGGAAAAGTCCGAGGTCGATCGCATAATTTTGGCGGCTGAGGCGTGTGTAGTGGCGGATCGTTTCAGGCTCTGAAAGACCCGGAAGGCCGATTGCCTCGCTACGGTCGAGCCCGCCAAGGCGGTTCGTCTCTTTCTTCGCCTCAGGAAGATTCACTCCGGTTGTCTCGGCCGTTCCGATCTCGAAAATCAAAGGCTCTTCAAGCATCAAAGCGCGGTTACCGGTTACGGTATCTGGACCTGTCATGGCATCGTGATCCTGAAGAGGGCTGCCAGGTTTCCAGCCAGATTGATTGGGTGCGCTCATGCCAGCACCTCCTTAAGCGCGGAGGCAAGTGTATCGATGTCTTCCTCCGTAGTAGTTTCGGTCACCGCCACGATCAGGCCGTCGGCGAGATCTGTTTGATCAGGGAAAAGGCGCCCGAGCGACACGCCAGCCAGTACCTGCTTATCGGTCAGCTTGCGCACCACTTCGCGAGCGTCAGTACCTAGGCGGATAGTGAACTCGTTGAAGAACGCTTTGTTGAGCAGCGATACGCCTGGAACGGCGGACAGTTTGTCCGCAGCGATACAGGCCAGCCGATGATTTTCCATCGCAAGGTTCCGAAGGCCTTTTTCGCCGAGCAGCGTCATGTGCACGCTGAATGCGAGCGCGCAGAGGCCCGAGTTGGTGCAGATATTCGAAGTCGCCTTTTCGCGGCGAATGTGCTGTTCACGGGTCGACAGGGTCAAAACGAAGCCACGCTTACCTTGGGCATCCTGCGTCTCTCCACACAGACGGCCTGGCATCATGCGGACATGCTTTGGATCACGAACCGCGAACAAACCAAGATAGGGCCCGCCGAACTGGAGGCCAACACCGATAGACTGTCCTTCGCCAACGACGATGTCTGCACCCATCTCACCTGGAGATTTGAGAGCACCCAAGGCTACCGGCTCGGTGTTGACGACAATCAGCAGTGCGCCTTTGGCGTGTGCAGCATCGGCGATCGGCTGAAGGTCGGTAACGCGCCCCAGAATGTCGGGATACTGGACAACTACCGATGCCGTGTTCTCATCGATACGGGCGGTGAGCCCCTCGATATCTGGCTCTGACTGCATCGCAGGCTTTGCATGGGAAATCTCGTCGTCTGTGAACTTCGCCATGGTCTTGACGACCTCTGCATAATGCGGGTGCAGAGCTCCTGAAAGCACGACCTTGCGCTTCTTTCCCTTCGCGACGCGACTGGCCATAGCAACGGCTTCCCAGCATGCTGTCGAACCATCATACATACTCGCATTGGCTACTGCACAGCCGTAGAGACGAGCCACTTGGCTCTGGAACTCAAACAGCATCTGAAGAGTGCCCTGCGCGATTTCCGGCTGATAGGGCGTATAGGCAGTAAGAAATTCGCCGCGCTGGATGATATGATCGACACTCGCGGGAACGTGATGGCGATAGGCTCCCGCACCGAGGAAGAAAGCCGCATCCGCAGCCGCCAAATTCTTCTTCGACAGGCGCCGCATGTGCTTTTCGACTGCCATTTCGCTGGCGTGCATAGGCAAGCCCTCGATGGGCCCGGATAGCCGGGCCTCCTCAGGGACGTCTGCAAACAGTGCCTCCACGTCGGGCGCACCGATTTTCTCAAGCATTGCCGATCGGTCGGCATCAGTCAGCGGCAGGTAGCGCATCGATTACCTCGTATGTCCCGAAAGCGGGGTGGGAATTAAAGTCCGTCGCAGAAGCTCTTGTAAGCTTTGTCGTCCATA
>CETR01071486.1_pt1 | contig 12190 bp, 4 predicted proteins | sample 531281 | NCBI WGS metagenome assembly CETR01 (sample SAMEA2622568, study PRJEB7988) | marine metagenome | biome: marine biome (ENVO:00000447); feature: mesopelagic zone (ENVO:00000213); material: "saline water (ENVO:00002010), including plankton (ENVO:xxxxxxxx)" | depth 696 m
CGCAACTTATGAGACCAAATATGCGGAGCCCTTTTCCGCAGATGAGAACCCACAGGAAAAAGAGGTTGAACATACGTTTTACTTGATCGGTGATGCCGGGAAATCCCCTATGGGCGATTTAAATCCTACATTGAAAGCCTTTAAAAAAGTTCTGGACCAAGCGAATACGAATAGCACCGCGATTTTTTTGGGAGATAATATTTATCCCGCTGGCCTGCCCGATAAAAAAGATTCGACCATTGCTTATTTGGAAGCTAAAAATCATTTGGATGCCCAATTGAGCACGTTGGAGCACTACAAAGGGCAAAAGCTTTTTATTCCTGGCAATCATGATTGGTACACCGATGGACTAAAAGGTCTAAAACGGGAAGAAAAACATGTGGAGGATGTCTTGGATGATAAGGATGCCTTTCAGCCTGAAAATGGCTGTCCCATTGAGGAAATTGAAGTCAACGACAATATACTCGTTGTTGCTATCGATACGGAATGGTACATCGTTAATTGGGACAAGCACCCTACCATGAATGATGAATGTGAAATCAAGACCAGGAGTCGGTTTTTTGAGGAACTGGAGAGCATCATCAAAAAGAACAGGGATAAAACAGTGATCTTGGCCATGCATCATCCCATGTTTTCCTATGGGTCGCATGGAGGTCAATTTTCATTTAAACAGGGCATATATCCCAGCAGCTCAAAAATCCCGTTGCCCCTTCTAGGTTCGGCCATCAACCTAATGAGAAAAACCTCCGGCGCCACTTCGGAGGATATGTCCAATAGGATGTACAACGAACTTAAAAAAAGAGTGGTAACCCTGTCCCAATATTCCGATAAAATAATATTCGCATCAGGCCATGAACATACGCTGCAGTACATCGTGGAGTCGGGAAAGCCGCAAATTGTAAGTGGTTCAGGGGCTAAAACAGGTTGGACACGACTATTGAACGGGAGTAAATTTTCCACGGGGAGAAATGGATATGCCATTCTAAAGGTATATGTTGACGGGTCTTCAAAAGTGGAGTTTTTTGGAGCGGACGCCAACGAAACAGCACTATTATATCAAACCGAAGTGCTACCACCAGACAGATCTACCAAAAAAATCACACTCCCCGATGATTTTCCTCCATACAAAATGGCATCGGTTTATGAGCCAGAGGAAATCGATAAAAGTGGCTTCCACAAACTGTTGTGGGGCGAACGCTATAGAAAATATTATGGAACCAAGGTAAAAGCACCAACTGTTCGGCTGGATACACTTTTGGGGGGATTGACCGTTGTTCGAAAAGGAGGTGGGAATCAATCCAACTCGTTGCGATTGGCCGATAAGGATGGCAGGGAATATGTAATGAGAGGCTTGCGGAAAAGTGCCGAAAGATACCTCCAGGCCATTGCTTTTCAGGAACAATACATCATAGGAAAGTTCGAGGACACCTATCCCGAAAAATTGTTGTTGGACCTATACACGGGAGCCCATCCATATGCACCATTTACCATCGACAGACTTTCTGATGCCCTCGGGATGTACCACACCAATCCTAAACTGTACTATGTTCCCAAGCAATCCGTTTTGGGTGATTACAACAAAGAGTTTGGGGATGGATTGTATATGATCGAGGAACATGTTTCGGACGATCACGATAACCTGGAAAGCTTTGGATACACCAAAAAAATTGAAAGTACGTACGACCTCATGGACAAGCTCCGTGAAGATGAAGAATACAGCATTGATCAAAAAGAATACGTAAAGGCCCGTTTGTTCGATATTTTGATCGGGGATTGGGATAGGCATGTGGATCAATGGCGTTGGGCCGAATTTGAAATGGAGAACGGGAACAAGGTCTACAAGCCCATTGCGCGGGACAGAGATCAGGTGTTTTCACGCTGGGGCGATGGTCTCATCATGAATTTTGGTTCACGAGCGGTTCCGGCACTCCGTATTTTTGAAGGCTTTCATAAGGAAATCAGAAGCGTAAAAGGACTAACATCCTCCCCACGGACCTTTGCCTTGGATATGGCGCTGTTATCGGAAACCGATATGCAGATGTGGGTCGATCAAGCTAAGTTCATCAAACAAAATTTGGATGGGGACATCATTGACGAGGCATTTTTGGCGTTTCCGGAAGAGGTAAGGGACGAAACCTTGACCGAAATCAAGGACATACTTTTGGCCCGGAAGGAAAATTTGGTTGAAACGGCACGTGATTATTATGCCGTATTGAACAAATACAGTGTGATTACCGGAACCGACAAGGATGATTATTTCAATATAGTTTCACTTCCCAATGGCGATGTTGAGGTAAGGGCGTATCGGATAAAAGGAGGGGAGTACACGGATTTATTTTTCAACAAGGTTTTTAGTCCCGACTACACCAAAGAGATTTGGATTTATGGTCTGGATGATGATGATGTTTTTGAAGCCAATACGGCATCATCAAAAATAAAAGTGCGAATCGCTGGCGGACAGAACAACGATATTTATAAAATATCGGAAGATTCCAAGAAATTGTTGGTGTACGACTTTAAAGCTAAGAAAAATACATTGGACGAGGCCTATGGAGGAAAAATCAAATTGGTAAATGATTACGATACCAATACCTATGAGTTTTTAAACATAAAGGGCAGTAATAATCAAACATTGCCCACCATTGGGTTCAATCCGGATGATGGTGTTCGTGTCGGGTTGACGAACACTTACACCTTCAACGGCTTCAGAAAAAATCCATTCACACAGCAGCATACGGTAAGTGCTGCCTATTACTTTGCTACGGACGGGTTTGATTTGGGCTACCGTGGGGAGTTTGCCCATGTTTTCAATAAGGTGAATTTGGAACTGCATGCGAGGTTCACGAGTCCTAATTTTACCCAAAACTTTTTTGGTTTTGGTAACGAAACGGTCAACAATGATGATGAAGAGCCCTTGGAATTGGATTATAACCGAGTGCGTATACGCACATTGAAATTTGCCCCTTCATTGGTGTGGCGAGGCTTTTTTGGATCTAAGGTCCGATTGGGAGTCGCCTATGAGAACATTGAGATTGAGGAAACCGAGAATAGGTTCATCAACGAATTTTATCTGGAGAACGGTGAGGAAAACCATTTGAGTTTTTTCGGAGCCCATGCAGAATACAGTTATTCCAATACGGATAACGAAGCCTTTCCCACTTTGGGAATGGCATTTGGTCTAGCAGGTGGTTTCAAGACCAATCTGGATGATTCTTCCAGGTCATTTGGTTACGTAATACCGTCTTTTTCTGTGGATCACAAACTTTCGGCAGATGGTAGATTGGTGCTTGCCACCAAATTCAAAGGACATTTCGTCATTGGCAACGGTTATGAATTTTATCAAGCGGCCAGTATTGGAGGCGATAATGGGTTGAGGGGTTTCCGTTTTCAACGATTTACGGGGAAGACCGCTTATTTTCAAAATACAGACCTGAGGTATAGCTTTAGAGGAGTGAAAACAGGATTGATGCCGGTTACCCCTGGAATTTATGGTGGATTTGATTATGGTCGTGTTTGGTTCCCAGGGGAAGATTCCGATACATGGCACAATTCCTACGGAGGAGGATTCTTCCTGAACGGGGCTGATGTGCTTTCCGCCAACTTTGGACTGTTCAACAGTGTGGATGGGCTGCGTTTTGCCTTTGGGCTCGGTTTTGGGTTTTAATCCAATTTCAACTCGTAGAGTTTTCGGCCTCCATGATTGTTCTCTTCATCTGCGATGAGAAGTGTGTTGTTATCATAAAAGCAAATCGATTCAATCTGTGTGTCCGTCTGCAAATCAATGATCTTAATGGACGATTTGGTAAAGTCGGGGGTGCTGAAATCCGTCAGTAAAAAAGCAAAGCCGTAACTCAATAAGGCAATGGTTTTGCCATCAGGGGAAATATCGGCGCTGGTTACCGAACAATGGTCTTGGTCTCCGCAGAGGAACAAAGAGCCCAAGAACTCCGCTTCGTATTCCCCTTCCTTGTCAGGGACCCGATATATCAAGGTTTTCCCTGAGTAAGGTCTGGTGCGGTTTTTTGTGAAGATGTAGAGGTGATCATCCAAGTGGAAAAAACCCTCGGTATCAAAGTAGAGACTGTCTTTTTTGGGAGGGAAATCTTTTTGTTGCGGATAAAAGAATTCGATTTTATCGGCATTGGGTTCTTTTTTGCCCATTTCATCTTCCGGTATTTTGTAAATGACCAAATCCTCACGCGCATTTTTGTTGTTGCCAAAATCGCCAATGTACAGGTTACCTTCGGTATCTACGGTCAAATCTTCCCAGTCCCTGTTTTTGGCATGGTCAATTTTTAATGATTCCTTGATATCCCCGTCTTTATCGACCCGATAAATTTTATCCTTATTGCCGCTATCCTCAATTACCCAAATGTTCCCATTCGGGGTAACTTCCAATCCCGATACTTCTTTAAGTTTGGAGGGAAATTTGCCCAACTTCTCCAAGTTGCCCATATAGGTATTCTGGGCACAAGCTTGAGCTATGACCAATAGAAAAATAAGGGCAATTTTATTCATTGGGTTCTTTTATGGGCATGAATATCTCTGTGGTCCATTCCAGTTCATTCCCACCCACATGTGGATTGTTAAAGAACACTTCGATAGGTTTTTTCTCAATGGTGATGTCGTTCTTCTTGGCATAATCGATTATCGCATACCAAGCACGGTCGGATGCAATATAATTTCCGTGGTAAACAGCCTTTATGGCATTTTTACTGAAAATGCGCTTGTACTCAATGTCGGGGTGGTTTGGAAGTTTTTCGGAACGTACAATGGGGTTGCAAAAATTATAGGAAAGGCTATTGTTCTCCAAATCCCAATCCAATACCTCCACGAAAGGAGGTCCGTTCAATTGAACCTCGTTATCGGCAAGAATGCCATCCAGAAAGTTATAGTTGGCCATCATGCCCTTCGCTTTGTTCTCCGGAGTGGTTTTTAGCTGAACGCAAGCACAGAACGAAGAGAATATTTCGGCTTCTCCTTCAATAGAATAGTTGAATCCCTCCAAATGCTCCTTCAGAAAGGCATTGAAATCCAAAAGGCGTTTTCGGGAACCTTTCTCAAAGTTGGTATCTGAAAAAGGTACAGCTAATCTATTGTTGATTGAATTGTCAACATCCTTGATGTTTACTTCAACTTCACTCAGGGAGTCGTGGACTTGATCGATTTTCCATTCATACACATAAACGGAGTCGTTTGCCAAAATGGTTTGTTTGAAATGGCTCGGACTTATGTAATCCACGGGAACTACGGAATCAAAGCCATGATTCCAGGCCTTTACTGTTTCAAAAATGGTTCCAGGAATTGCTTTTGCCTTAAAATTGACTTGATAATCCTGGGGCTTTAAAAATAAATACCATAAAACTGCCCCCACCAAAATGGCAAGGATTATTGAAATAATCTTCCTCATAATTAAGGAGCAAAAATACGGATTAGCCTTTTGTCATATCCAATTTGTCCACTATAAATTTCCCAAGATCCCTACCTTGTTTAATCCCGACTTCAATGGCCGCACGATAGTGGATTCCTCCATACATACGGCTAAGGGCGGCTTCATCGGAGGCTTCATTGAACGAGTTGAAGGAACGTACGGGCAGACCGTAGGCTACTTCGGTATCATCATCAAAAGCAAAGTTGTCGCCAAAGATATCCGTGAGTGCTATCGCTGCTGCACCCGATACTACGCTGTGTCCGCTTGTGTATTCCGGGAATGGAGGCGTTTGAAGCACTGGCTCCCAACTGTCGTCGATATACTCGTTGATGACCGTTTCTGGACGTATAAGATTACTCCTGTATTTTTCGTCCCAGCAGCTTATAAAGGCGTCGGCAATCGCAATGGATGTTTTGGTATAGGCATACACTGTTTTTGCAAAATCGGCATCCGTTTTTCTGGCGGCTATTTTGGTAATACCGATCCAGTGTGCCCCAGGTGTAATTTTCTTGGTGGCGAACATCAAATGTCCACGGGTTACGGAAACATAAGGGTTACAGTCCCAAAATTGGGCAATCGCTATTTCGTCGGACTTATCGCCTTTGCCGATCATACTCTTTCTAACCTCGTAGACCTCCATCACTTCTTGGAAAAATTTGGAATCCTTCTCCAAGGAAAATTCTGGTGGTGGAATGGGTTTGAACTGTTGTGCGGAGTCAATGGCAAACGGACGTATTTTTTCCCAGTGAGGCTCTATACCGTTCATATAGGCCGGGGGAGTGGGCTGCCAACGTGAGGGATCTTCGGAGTCCACAGAGAATTTGGGCATGGTCCGCGTTTCCTTATAGTTATCCTTGTTCATCCAATCCCCTACAAAGTTGGCCACTTCCGTTCCGTATTCCTTGCTGGCATTAAAAACGGTTTCATTTTTATCCTTCCAGATGGTGTATAGACTGTCGCGGAAGCTTTCCATCCTTTCTTCGGAGAAGATAAGCCTTTTGCTAATGTCCATGTGAGCGATCAAAGCAGCCATTTCATAGTTGATGTTCTCACTGTTTTTAGGGTCTGGAATGTTTTTTAAACCAGTTACCTGGCCTGCCAAGGACTTGTATTCATCGTTTTTCTTGGCTATAACTTCGTAGGCCGCAATGTTACCGTATGCAAAAATTCTACTGGCCACTGGTGGCGAGAATATATCGTGAATCATGATTTCCACCACCTTGTCAACAGATGCATGGAATTCCTCTGGGGAGACTTCTACGGGTTCCTGTTTTTTCTGACATGATGCCAAAACCAACATTAGAGCTGCGATTAAACTTATTCTTTTTTTCATGGCATTGCGATTAATCATTGATTTTATAGACTTGTGCTTTATCGTTGTTGAACACTGCCAACAAATATTTTTGATTGTTTAATATGATTGTTTTTAAGTGTCGAATTGATCTTTTTGTGAAATCCAATCCCAATTGGTTACCCAAAATAATGCTGCCATCACTTTTGATGAGGGCCCCTGGAAATGAATCCAGCCTACCGTGATAGGGCTTTACCCCAAAATAATTTCCTCCGATCAATACCTCGGTATTCCCATCATCATCAAAATCATCTACCAGAAATGACATAATCGGGGATACCTGGAGTTCATTTTTAAATGGGACAAAAACAAAGGTACCATTATCGTTTCGCAAATATCCCGATTTCAATGTGTTGACCTCCATTAAAGTGGACTTATTCAACGCATCCTCTCCGAATATTTCTTCCATGGTATCTCCAGCAAAGGATTTATAGGTGGTATATCTCTTTTTAAGGAATACCATTTGTGAGGCCAATCCGTCCAATGTTTCCAAAGGGTAGTACTTGCCATTTTTCTCCATGGCCGTCACTGTCTCGGTCTGACCGTTATCATCAAAATCATTGAAATACAATTTCATGGGATGTTCCTGGGAAGCTTTGAACTTGGAATTGGTGCCCCAGTTTCCAAGAAGGTAATCCGTGTCGCCATCCCCATCAATGTCAAAGGCTTCAATGGTTTGCCATAGACCGGATATGTTGACTTGTTCCACTTCAGTGAAAGAACCATTTTTTTGTTTCAAAAACTTGGGAGCCATCCATTCCCCCACCAAAATAAGGTCGGTGCTGCCATCTCCATCAAAATCACTCCAAATGGCATCGGTTACCATTCCTTTTCCAAGCCTTTCAAAATCATTCCTCACTTTGAAAGTGCCTTTGTCATTTTCCAGCAAATAGGAATTTGCTGGAGCCCCGAACTTGGCCGTAATGGTGTGTCCTCCGATAAAAACATCCAAATCCCCATCGTCGTCAAAATCAAAAGGTTTGATGACAGAGGAGTTTTGGTAGTACTCAGGAAGCTCAGCACTTGTGAAATTGGTGTCCTGTTGCACGTAATAGGCGTCCAATAGTGGGTCGGACGGACCAAAAAAGTCCCCGCCTCCGGATGCGGTGATCAAATCATTTTTCCCATCGCCGTTAAAGTCCGCAATGGCTGCTGAAACGTTTTCCTGAATGGAGTCTTTTTGAATGCTATCAAACCGTTGGTTGACAAAGATGGAATCTTGTTGCACAAAAATCTGTGAAGGCTCATATTTGGACCCTCCAAAGAAAATATCCCTCTTACCATCTCCATTTACATCACCAATGGCAAAAGCAGGTCCTCTATCGGAAATTTGATAGGGAATCAATTTTTCGCGGTTAAAGTCCGTATAGTTGTCCTCCACATGGGTAAAATCAAGGCCAAGATTGTTGTCCACTGGGCTGAACAAAGGTTTTTTCGATTTACGGAGTGATTCGTAATCAAAGGGCTTTGTGTTTGTCGGCTCAATGGTAAGTGTTTGGTTTACCGGAACATTTTGTAACACCTGATAAGTTTTGTCTGGCCAAATTATTTTTATGGAGTCTATTGCTGTTGCATTAGTGTAACCAAAATGTACCATCGGTTCTGAGGATGCCTGAAAGCCCCTTGTGGGGAACAGTTCCTTGAACTGAAGACCTCCATTGACATACGAATATACCTTGGTGCCGATACCAAAGGTGTTTTTATCAGTATAATTGAATTTTAGCTTCAGGTAGTTGCTCTTGTCGTTTGTTTTATTGATGTACAGGGAGGCAGGTTGATCGATATTGTTGGTCACTACATCCAAATCCCCATCGCCATCAAGGTCTCCCATGGCCGTTGCACCAGATATCAAGGTGTCTTTCGTGATCCATTTTTCGGACATGTCTTGAAAATGAAGTTCCTTGCCTCCTTTAAAAACGTAGTTGTGCACATTTCCGGAAGGCATCAAATCCAAAGCTTGCTGATCCACGAGCTTAGTGTTGTCGATCTTACTTCTGATTTGATCGCTCGAAACAAACTTGATGAAATCCAAATCATTGGGTCTTTTCGGAATTCCGTTGGAAATGAATACATCTTGATGTCCATCTTGGTCAAAATCACCAAAAAGACCACTCCAGCTCCAATCGGTGGCGGCAATACCGCTCATTAAAGCTGTTTCCATGAAATTACCATCGGGCTGGTTGACAAAGAGCATATTGCGCGTAAACTGATAATGGTAACCAAAACCGTCTATTCGCATCTTTTGGGTTTGGATGTTATCATCACCCTCAGAGGATTTTAGGGCCACTTCGTCTTCGGGCAGCATGTCCAACGAAAGGAAATCAGGTCGACCATCGTTGTTGATGTCGGCCACATCGTTGCCCATGGAGAATCGGGTGGTGTGTCCAAAGTATTTTTTCAAGCTTTCGGTAAAGGTGCCGTCCCCATTGTTGAGGTAGTAATAATCGTCTTCGTGAAAGTCGTTGCCCACATAAATATCAGGGTATCCATCTTGATTGAAATCGGCAACGGCCAAACCGAGCCCATAACCGTTTACGCCCCCATAAATGCCTGCTTCTTCGCTCACATCGGTAAACCTTCCATTATCATTCCGTAATAGTTTGTCCCCAGTTTCATAACTGCGTTCGTACCTTAGATCAAATCGCCCAAAGGAATTTTGGGTGTGTACGGCGTGGTTGAGCAGGTACAGGTCGAGGTCGCCATCTAGGTCATAATCGAAAAAGGTTGCATTGGAACTGTACGAATCAAAATCCAGTCCGTATTTGGCGGCACTTTCGGTAAAGGTATTATCGCCATTGTTGATATATAGTTCGTTGAACCCATTGAACCCATTGATTCCGACCACTGCACAAACGTAGATGTCCAATAGACCGTCTCCGTTCACATCGGCCATGGTAACTCCAGTGTTCCATGTGCTGTTTCCCTCAATCCCCGCTGAATTGGAGATATCTTCAAATTTAAGGTCGCCTTTGTTGAGGTACAATTTATTTTTGACCTGGTTTCCGGTAAAGAAGATATCGGGTAAGCCATCGTTATTGATATCGCCAATGGATACACCACCACCGTTGTAAAAGTAGAGGTAATCCAAAATGCTCAAATCTTTTGAAGAGGTAAGCGTATTGGTAAAATCCACACCTGTTTCCTTAGGGGCAGGATTTTCAAAAAGACTTCCTTCCTTTTTACATGAAACAACAAGGGTTGTTGCCAGTAATGTGATCAGAAACCTATTCATTTAAGGCAAAAATCTTTGGTTTGTTGTTGTTTACGGCTGCAATGACATAAACTTTACCGTTTTTATCCTTGAACTGCTTTAAATATTTCACTTCGTCCCTGACTTTGAACCCGCTGGTCTCATAATCTTGCCAAGTGAAGCCCAAATTACCGTCGCCCAGCAGTAAGTTTCCTTGACTGGCATCCAATCGGGAGAACTGTGGCTTGAACTCATAATTGTTCCCGGCCATGATCAAGTCCAGATTGCCATCCTTGTTGACATCGGTACAGGTAATGTCGCACACACAGGAAAGTTGTACCCGGGGCGGTAGATTTTTGATTGTAAACTTCCCGCCACCCTCGTTAATGGCAATTACCGATGCCGAGGTTTCAGCTTTTTTTACAATGGACCTATCCATCACTTCCTTTGGAAAAAGTTGATGTATGGTGCGATGGGCATAATCCGATGCTTTCAGGTTTTGCTTTTTGAGTGAAGGTAATTGCTCGGTAAGCTCCCTTTTTTGATGTATTGGATAATCGCCACCGTTTTCTTGCATGGTCACGATTTGCTCTATGGTGCCGTTATTGTCGTAATCATTGATGTACATTTTCATTGGGGCGTAATCTGTTGGTTTGTAGTGGAGGTTTAAACCTTGGTTGCCCAATATGAGATCCTGGTCGCCATCTCCATCCAGATCAGCGGTCTCCACAGTGTTCCACCAACCGTAAAGGCTGTCCAACGAACTGGTCATTTTAGCCAGTCTTCTCCCCGTGTTTTTATAGATTTTTGGGGTGTCCCATTCTGCTGTGATGATAAGGTCCTTTTTACCGTCTCCATCTATATCCTCCCATTTGGAGTCGGTTACCATTCCGGCATCCTTGAGATCGTACCCCAATCTTTCCGTGACATCATTGAAGGTGCCATTTCCTGTGTTTTCCAACAAGAGGTGGTCGGGCGATACACCATATACACCCACTACGCTGCGTGAACCGATGAAAAGGTCCATGTCGCCATCGTTGTCGTAATCATGGGCGGAAATCGTGGAAATGTTCTTGAATGTTGACGGCAGCGGGTTTTCCGATTTTGAAAAGTTTCCATTGCCGTCATTGAGATACAATCGAGCTTTGTAATTACCTTGTTGGGTCACATCGTTTCCTCCTGAGCCCACGACCAAATCCAAGTCGCCATCGCCGTCGGCATCAAAAAATGCTGCAGCAACATCCTCATGGTTCTTATCTTCGTCGAAAGCCATTGATTTTTGTTGGGCCACTTTTCCATTCCCTTTGTGGAGATAAATGGTTCCTGCCTGGCCTTTTGCCCCGCCAATAAAGAAATCTTCGTTGCCATCGCCATCGACATCGGCAACAGCCAACGAGGGTCCTTCTTGTGAGAGTTTATGGGAAATAAGGCCTTCGTAATCAAAATCGTTGTAGTTGTCCTCTTTGTGTTCGGTAATCAAATTGTTGTCCAACTCTTTCAAGAACGATTTTTTGGACTCTTTCTTTGGAATGGAATAAGTTTCTGTGGCATCGGCATAATCCAAGGTCAAGACCTGGTTTACCACCACATTTTCCATTTTTTGGGTTTTTTCATCGGGCCATATGATACGGATGGAATCCAATTGTTTTGATTTGCCCAAACCAACGGTCATATCGTATTGCATAGAGGACTGGAATCCTCTTGATGGAATCAATTCCTGATTCACGATGTTGCCATCGAAATAGATTTTGGCGAGCGTGCCAACTGCAAAAGGATTGTTTTCTGGCCCTTTGAACTTCAGTTGAATGTAATTGTTGTTCAACAGGGATTCGGTATTGTTTTTATAGATGAAGGCAGGTGTGTTAACATTGTTGATCACTAGGTCCAAATCGCCATCGTTGTCCAAATCGGCATAGGCAGCTCCGTTGGAGCGGGAGGGAAGTTCAAACCCCCATTCCTTATTGGCATTTTTAAAGGAGATGTCACCATTGTTCCTATAGGCATAATTGGGCTGTGGTTTTATCGGCATTTTACTGATGATGGAGTCTATGGATTCCTTTTGTCCCGTTAATGCCATTTTTTGGACGATTTCGTTGGCAAAAAAATCCACGAAGTCCAAATCGGTAAGATCGTGATTGATACCGTTGGTAATGAAAATATCTTTTAGGCCATCGTTGTCCATGTCGAACATAAGTCCTGCCCAGCTCCAATCCGTGGC
>CETR01022959.1_pt1 | contig 12182 bp, 7 predicted proteins | sample 531281 | NCBI WGS metagenome assembly CETR01 (sample SAMEA2622568, study PRJEB7988) | marine metagenome | biome: marine biome (ENVO:00000447); feature: mesopelagic zone (ENVO:00000213); material: "saline water (ENVO:00002010), including plankton (ENVO:xxxxxxxx)" | depth 696 m
AAAGGTTTTGATTATAATTATCTTGATATATTAACCACTTAAAAAAATTTTATACATTACGTTAAATAATAATGGAATTATCTTTTGAAGTTAATGATTTATAGTTGTTTATTGGATATTTATCCAAAATCACGTATGTGTAATTCCCAGTTTGAATTAAATCAGGGGGCGGCTAAACTATTAGGATGAAGCATATTAGAATTATTTCCCTTTCTTTCATTTCATGCCTCATAATGGCGTTAACAGGCGTTCGTACAAAAACGGTTAAAACATATTCGATTTCTCAAAGTTTTGGAACGGAAACAAGGGAGTTAGAATATTCAACGGTGGTGCGTTATAATAATAACAATCAAATTCTTGATAGCACATTATACGTACACAATATTCCTTTAAAAAAAAAATATGCTTACGTTAGCGGGCCTCGTAGTGGTACTAGACTAATACGGACACATAAGCGACACTTGTTGTTGCAATTCAAATACGAATATGATTTAAGTGGGCAACTTGTTAGTAAAGCATTGTACACGGAAGAAGATTCATTAAAATGGAAAGAATTCTATAAATTTGATGAATTAATGCGAATCCGGAAAAAAATAAGATTTGACCCATCAAAAGCTATTAATATCGAGAAAAGTCATTCTTTTAAGAACTTGAATCACCTGACCTGGGGAGAAATCTTTTCCTATGATTCTACGGGTTCGATACTGGAACACAAAGAGTTGTACGATGGTTTTGTTATTGAAATAACCACTTATAGAATTGATAGCACTGGGTTTCACAATAAAGAACAGGAGTATTTTGACCCATCGTTGATGTTCAGAACTACCTACACATACAATGACTCCGGATCATTGAATGAAGAAATCAGTGTGGAGCGGTTCGGAAGAGCTCATGAATCTAAGAACTACGAATACGATCTCTATGGGCGTAATATCAAGGTCAACACTTTCCAATCAGAAGGTATACTAACAGAAACACTCAACCGTATATATCATGACACAAAATCACGGATAACAGAGATTCAAGCGGATTCTTCCAAAAAACTTATTTCTCGTACAGAAACATATTTAAATCAGTATCAACAGCCTATTATTGAGGAATATTTTGATAATAAAAGTCGCCTTACACAGAGAAGAAATATATCTTATGATGCAACGGGCTGGTTAATTCAAATTCATAATTATGATATGCTACGCCCCGGGAAAGATGATGAAACAATACCAATCAGCGTAATAACTTATGAATATGAGTAAATTCACCGTTTGTTACCTCGATGACAGTAAACACCTGGAGGTCTTATGAAGGTCATTGACATCAAAAGCATAATAATTGGTATACTGATTACTCTGCTTTTCTTAGCTGTTTATGGGTTCAGATCCGAGACCGATGAACTCGGTCATTTGGTGGTAAAAAGTATCACTGTTGAAGATGATCGAGGGGTAATCATGGGATATTTGGGGAATGGTTATATGCAGACATATAATCAGTTCGGTGAGCCCACCTTGTTCGTCGGGACAGGAAAAGATGGCGGGGGATATCTTCGGGCCTATAATGGTAATGGTGACGAATCAGCCTATGTCGGAACGGGTCGTATGGGCGGGGGATATATCAGAACCTACAATAATGATGGAAAGGAAACATCTTATCTTGGTACTGGCTCTGATAATTCTGGCCAATTACGTATCTATGATAAAGAAGGAGAAACGCGTTCATACTTAGGAGACGGTTATATACAGGCATATAATCAATTTGGTGAGCGTACAATTTTCTTAGGAACAGGTACTAGTGGTGGTGGATATTTACGAACTTATAATTTCAATGGACAAGAAAGTGTTTACATAGGTACGGGTGCTGATAGTTCAGGCCAATTGCGCATTTATGATCTTACAGGTGAAACAGGAACGTTTTTAGGCAGTGGCTATTTACGTACCTATAACCAGTTCGGTAAAATGACCACCTATATCGGGAACGGGAAAGATGGTGGCGGTTACCTGAGGACCAACAATAAATTTGAAACAGAAACGACCTTCTTAGGCACAAATAATGCCAATGAAGGATTAATTAACCTGAACGATAAATTTGGTCAAAGCTTCTGGCTCCGCCTCAACAAGAAAAATTAATATTTTCGCATTTTTTTGACTTTATGCCTCGGTTGTCTTAACTTCTGGAGATAAAAGGAATCCGAGGGGGATGAATCTCAGTTCATCCAACATACCCCTTTTAAAAAATATGTTCGTGAAAATACGTAAACATCTTGTTTTCGCTGTTATGCTTTTGTCTCTGGTGATAGCCCAGAATGATGGCCTAGTGATAACAAAACATCCTAACGGGTCCAAAGAGACCGAAGGAAGGTATACTAATGGTGTTCGGGAAGGGAATTGGACCTATTGGTACGAGGGTGAAGTATTCCTTGATGATGGTGAGGACCAAGAACCGAACACAGGTGACGAAGGGGAACATAATGGCATCTGGGATTCTACAGAAACAGTGGTCATTGACCTAGACGGTGACACATTCTATGATCCACCACAAATCAAGATGGAAGGCTCATACATTAACGGGAATCGTGATAGTACTTGGACCTCCTGGTACGCTAATGGCAATAGAAAAGAAGAGCTTAATTATGCTCTTGGAAAATTAAATAGTTCCCAGATTCACTGGTATGAGAATGGCAATAAAAAAGATGAGGGGAACTATGTGAATGGAAAACAGGAGGGATCTTGGATCTGGTATTATGAGACCGGTATCAATAAAGAACAAACCTATTTTCTTGATGGGCAACAGGATGGACTCTGGATTGAATGGCATAATGATGGCGCAAAGAAAAAGGAGAGAAAATTCATTAACGGAGAGCGAGATAGCATTTGGACATCCTGGTATCCAAACGGAAACAAGAAACTACAATCTACATATGCAAAAGGGAAGCTGAATGGTCCTTTTACATCCTGGTATGAGAATGGTATTGTAAAAGAGCAAACTGGGGAATACATTAATAATAAACTACATGATAAATGGACATATTGGGCGGATGATGGTCGTAAAACAGAAGAAACAAATTATGATAATGGTTTAAAAAATGGGCTGCAGGTCAAATGGAACAATGAAAACATAAAAGTGATGGAGACCGAATATATTCAAAACAAACCACATGGGAAATGGACCTTTTGGTATGATAACGGTACTATACAACGCTATGAAGAACATAACGAAGGAACAAAGGATGGTCATTGGGCTTGGTGGCGACGGGATGGATTAAAAGATAAAGAAGGACATTACAAAAACGATACTAAACATGGTGTCTGGACGCAGTGGAACCAGTTTGATGGAGACAAACATCATAAAAAACTTGAAGAAACCTATGTCAATAATGAAATAAATGGAAAAATCATTGAGTGGTATGACAATGGTAAAAAAAGTCGAGAAGGAATATTTCGCCGGAAAGAAACTGAAGGTATGTGGACCTATTGGGAGCCAGATGGAAGAAGGTGGTTAAAATTTGATTTTGGTGCCGGATTAGAGCGCGTAGGTATAGCAGACCTTGAAGAGCGTGACGGTATTTTCTATATGGTTGGTGGACACACTCCTTATACTGGCGTTGTAGAAGAAAATGGGGGGGCACGAGGCTTGCTTCTCTTGGGTCGTTTTTCTTCTGGAAAGCGAGATGGACAATGGGTACAATGGCATCGAAATGGCCAAATGGAAATCGATGGGCAATACTACCGTGGGAAAAAACATGGTGAATGGACCTTTTGGTATGATAATGGTTATCATAAAGAACAAGGAACATTTGATTTTGGAAAAGTTGATGGTCTTTACAAATACTGGTATACAAACGGGCATTTGCAACGCGAAGAACGTCACAAAAAAGGCGTACCTCACGGAAAATGGACCTTTTGGTATGAAAATGACCGCAACTTAGAGTTCACTGATGGCAATTGGAGTTATAGAGGTGGTACCTATAAGGCAGAAGATGATGAGGAACTATGGAATTGGTGGTGGTACCTAAATGATAACAAAGAAAAAGAAGGTCACTATATCAATGGCTCTAAAAATGGTTCTTGGACATATTGGTTTGATACGGGAATTAAATTTTCTGAAGGAGCTTGGGAACAAGGCGAAATGAATGGGCTGTGGCTGTGGTACAATCCGGATGGCTCCGTAGTAGAAGAAAAAACATATCACATGGGTAAACTGAACGGACGATCTACTAAATGGTTAACTACTGAGACAAAGGATTGGGAACATTTTTATAAAAATGGCATGCTGGATGGACCTACAACCATTTGGGAAAATAATTATCGTGCCAGAATGACCACTTACAAGGCAGATGCCCCAGAGGGACCTTGGGTCATTTGGTATGCTAATAGCGAACAAATCAAGGAGCACGGATTTCATCAAAAAGGTATGCGTGACGGACTTACTACTCATTATTACGAGAACGGGGAAAAGATGAAAGAAGGATATCTTAAATTAGGTAAACCAGATGGTGTCTGGACGTATTGGAATACAAAAGGCAAAGAGGATTTTAATTTTGACTATGGTACCGATCTAGAACATGTGGGTTGGTCTAGATTAAAAACCGTAGAAGACCTATACTTCAAAATAGATGATGATATTCCTTTTACTGGTGTTATCGCTGACGAAAATGAGGACGAGGGATATCTATTTCTCGGTAGGACCTTAAATGGGAAAAAAGATGGACCATGGATAAGGTGGTATATGGGTAAGGACCTGCCGGAGGTGGTTTTGGTTGATGTTCCGGACCCGGAACCAGATCTACCCTGGAGTGGTGGAAAAGAAGAGCAGGGAGCATGGAAAAATGGAAAGAAACACGGGTTTTGGACGTTTTGGTATGACAATCAGCAAATAAAATCACAGGGAACCTATGAGAACGGTATTATGAACGGTCAGTGGATATTCTATTATGAGAATGGTGCGAAAGAAAAAGATGGTACATTGTTAGATGGAAATGCTGACGGAGAATGGACATTCTATGATGAAATGACCAACAAAATACAAGAGGGCACCTTTAGCTTAGGAGTAAAAGAAGGAAAATGGACCGCTTATTTCAGCGACGGGCGGGTCACAGAGGGACATTATAAAAGCGGGAAAAAGGATGCCGATTGGACCAGTTGGTGGAATACAGAGCGTACACGCAAAGAAATGCAGGGCACTTACAGAAATGGGAAAATGGTCGATAAATGGTACTTTTATAATAACAAAGGTAACTTAAAGGAAATTCGTTACTTCTCTCCGGTTTTTTAAATTATTCTTCCTTGTTAATTTCCAGGCCAGCAGAGTAAATACTGCTGTAGCACATCGCTTTAAAATTATTTCATCTTATATCTATGAAAAGGATAAATCCGTCTTACTACAATTTATTAATACTGGCATCACTCCTATTTATCACTATTAATCAAACGGGATGCTGGAAAAAGAGCGATGAGATCACACCGATAAACAAAAGGTTTATTACCAAGAAAAAAACCTTTCTTTATGAAGATGTCCATGCCAGAAATGTGATAGCAGAAATCCCAGAATTCACTACTCTAAAAGCCAAACGGAAAATGACAGTGCAAAGATCTGCTGGAATGGTGGCAGTTTATTATGATGTGCAATTCAACAAACAACATGGTTGGGCCATGGCCATATATTTAGTTGAAGTTTCGGATGATGAACAACCGGGAGATTCTCGAAAAAGAAAATCACCAAAAAATGCTTCAAATAAGAAACTTAGAACCCCACGTTCCAATAAGATGAAACCAAAAATCACAGAGAGAGCACAAAACAGTGTACAATCATCACGAAAAACAGACTCTGACCATGGAGAAATGAGGAAAAAGGTCCCAGTCGAAAAAACCCAAAAATCTAATTCAGATGGGGTTGCATCTTTATCAAATGCACACCAATTATTCAGTGTTCAAGTAGGTTCTTTCAAGGATAGTGTTTATGCTCTGGATCTTGTCAATAATATCAGATCATTGGGATTTGACACGCAATTGAATGAATTTTACGGCAACAGCGGTTTGTGGTGGAGAGTACGGATCGGAAAATATAATTCAAGAGGAAAAGCCAATAAAACAGCTAACATCATAAGAAGGGCTTACCCATTAGAGCCCTGGGTTGTATCCATTATAGGTGCTCCCTATCCAGAACAACATCAAGATATTACAGAAGAAGAAACAGGCATAAAAACCGAGTATTACACAATTCAAATAAGTTCTGTTAAAAATAGAAATAATGCAACCCTGCTGGCTGATAGATTGAATAATGCTGGGTATCCATCAATTGTTACTAGTGTAGATGTTAAAGGTGAAATATGGTATCGTGTTCGCCACGGCGAATACAAAATGATCACCGTGGCAAAACGGGTAGCAACCGAACTTGAAAATAAATACAAACTAAGCCCTTGGATCTCAAATATTTATAAATAATCTATCACAAATCGAGATTAAATTGGTTCTTTCCTTATTCAAAGATTAATCTCCACTTAGAACAATAAATATGAAATACGTTTATACTTTTGGAAATGGGCAGGCTGATGGAAGGGCCAATATGAAAGACCTTTTAGGGGGTAAAGGTGCCAATCTTGCAGAAATGAACCATTTGGGGATACCGGTTCCGCCAGGCTTTACAGTTACCACTGAAGTCTGCACATACTATTATAACCATGATTCAAATTTCCCCAGAGAGCTTGAACCTCAGATTGATAAAGCCTTAAAAAGTATCGAGGATATAATGTGTTCTGGTTTCGGGGATACAAAAAATCCTCTATTGGTCTCTGCTCGTTCCGGTGCAAGACAGTCAATGCCTGGAATGATGGAAACTGTATTAAACATTGGACTTACTACTAACACTATTCAAGGACTAATTAAAAAAACAGAGAATCCTCGCTTTGTTTATGACGCATATAGGCGACTTATAAGTATGTATGCCGATGTGGTTATGGAAAAATCCTCTGGTATCGAACCCCCTGATGGTCAAGGCATCCGGCAGAAACTAGAGCATATTCTAAACACATTTAAAGAAAAGAACGGATTAAAGAACGATACAGACCTTACTGCAGAACAGTGGGAATATATTTCAGAATCTTATAAACAAGAGATCAAAAACACCCTGGGAGCAGAATTTCCTGACGATTCTGAAATACAGCTACAGGGAAGTATTGAGGCAGTATTCAGGAGCTGGAATGGTGCAAGGGCTGTCAGCTATCGCAACATTGAAAACATACCGGATAAATGGGGTACAGCAGTAAATATTCAATCTATGGTATTTGGCAACATGGGTAAAAATTCTGCTACAGGTGTAGCTTTCACGAGAAACCCCGCTACAGGAGAGAATCATTTCTATGGTGAATGGTTACCGAATGCTCAGGGAGAAGATGTAGTAGCGGGTCTGCGTACGCCTAATCCTATTAATGAGCAGACAAAGACACCAGAGACACAAGATTTACCTTCTCTAGAGTCATGCATGCCCAGTCTCTACAGTCAACTGTCTAAAATACGCACTAATCTTGAAACGCATTACAACGATATGCAAGATATTGAGTTCACTATTCAAGAAGGAAAATTATGGATGCTTCAGACCCGAGTGGGCAAACGCAATGGTGGTGCTGCCATAAAAATGGCTGTGGATATGGTTAACGAAGATTTGATCGATAAAAACACTGCGATATTGCGTGTTAAACCTGAACAACTGGATGAACTGTTACACCCTGTTATAGATCCAAAAATTGAAAAAGACACGACCATCTTGGGAAAAGGACTGCCGGCAGGGCCTGGTAGTGCAACAGGGCGGTTAGTGTTCACAGCAGATGACGCTGAATCCTGGTATCGCAAAGGTGAAAAAGTAATCTTGTTGCGGGATGAAACATCCCCTGAGGACGTTCACGGTATGCATGTTGCGGAGGCAATTCTGACAGCAAAGGGCGGTATGACATCCCATGCAGCATTGGTTGCCAGGGGGTGGGGAAAATGTTGCATCGTTGGCTGTAGCGATCTGTATATAAATGAATCATTAAAAGAGGTCCAAATTGGTGATACATCTCTAAAGGAAGGTGATTGGATCACCATGAATGGCACTAAAGGAATAATTTATATAGGCCAATTGAACTTAATTCCAGCAGACCCGGGAACACATGAAGAATACAAACAATTAATGGCCTGGGCTGATGAATCCCGCAGGCTGAAGATCAGAACCAATGCAGAGACACCAGATGATGCACGTCAGGCCATTGCGTTTGGGGCTGAAGGCATCGGTCTATGCCGAACAGAGCATATGTTCTTTGATGAAAAACGTATACTGGCCATGCGGAAAATGATTTTAACCGAAAAACGCGAAAAACGAAAGTCAGCAATAATGGAGTTGCTTCCCTACCAAAAACACGATTTTAAAAACATCTTAAGGGTCATGGACGGATTTCCAGTTACCATCCGTTTACTGGACCCTCCTTTACATGAATTCATGACTCTTACAGAAAATCAAATCCAAGAGCTATCCAATCATGTTAATATAGAGAAATCTCAGGTTGAAAAGCGTATAGCCAATCTTCATGAATTAAACCCTATGTTGGGTCATCGTGGCTGTCGTCTCGGAATCGTTTATCCGGAAATCACAGAAATGCAGACCAGGGCAATTCTGGAAGCGGCGGTAGAATTAATCAAAGAAGGAATAAAGGTGTTCCCCGAAATCATGGTCCCTCTTGTAGGCACTGTAGAAGAATTCGTGAATCAAGAAAAAATAATTCGTGATGTGGGAATCAAAATTCAAGAAGAATCAGGGGTGGGTGTAGATTATCTTGTGGGCACAATGATCGAACTTCCACGAGCTTGCCTAACCGCAGATGCAATAGCCAATCATGCAGAATTCTTTAGCTTCGGTACAAATGACCTTACCCAGACAACCTTTGGTTTCAGCAGAGATGATATTGGTTCATTTTTACCGGATTATCTTGATAATAAAATCCTACCACAGGATCCTTTCCAGAGTATTGATCTGGATGGTGTTGGAAAGCTGATATCATTAGCAGTGAAACATGGACGTAATACGAGGTCAAACATTAAAATCGGAATTTGTGGCGAACATGGTGGTGATCCTGCTTCTATTCAATTTTGCAGGGATAATGGGCTGGATTATGTTAGCTGTTCTCCTTTTCGTGTCCCTATTGCTCGTTTGGCTGCGGCACATGCAGAGCTATAATTAGAAAAGTCCCAAAACGGGACTTTTCTAAAAAGTTGTTTTTATAGCAATAATATCTATTCAATCATATCACCACCACCGAGCATATCCGCTAGATTAAATGCTCCATCCTTTTCCATTTGTTTGGCCTGTGTAACAATTGCTTTACGGGCTTCATCCACTTCACGCTTTGCAACCGCACCCTCTACGGGCTCAAACATTGCTTGCTTTTTTTGTGGAAGATTACTAATAATTCTATCTACTTGTTCTTGTTCGACCCCTTTTACAGCCATGGCAATAGCATCTAATTCAACAGAGTTCATCAAATCACGTAATGTACCATCAGGAAAAACCGCTAAAATATCATCAAAGGTAAGAAAGAACATTTTTACTTCTTTGAAAAGCTCAGGGTCCTCATTCTGTAAGGTTTGCATATAACGCTCGGCTTCGTCCGTCCCCATTTCACCAATAAGATCGGCGATCTCCTTTGCACCACCTCGAGAGAACTCTACCGATTTCGGTAAATAGGACGCTTTTTCTCTTAGTTTCCCTGCAACTTCCACTACTGCTTCTAGCGGAACATCTTGCAGGCTACCTAATTCAATCAAAACGGCACCTTTTTGATCTGGCTTCATTCGGTCCAATACCATCATTCGTTTCTCTGCGGGTAACTGCGCCATGGCAATAGCTATGACAGGAACATCTTCATTGGCCAATAGAGCGATAATTTGTTCATCATTTAATTCTGTAAAATATTCAAAAGGCTTAATAGGGCCTTCTTCTTTCTCGGGATCCTGAAACTGTTCGCTCAAAAAGCCAAAATAAAATTCTTCCATGACCCTTCTCTTCACAGAAAAGGACACTGTGCCCATTTCCCGGATCGTGGCTCGAATTTTTCTTACTTCTGTTCTTGTAAGTCCTTTAATCAAAGACATGGCCAAGCTTTCACCCAAGACCGAGAAAAGGATGGCCACTTTATGTAGACCGGATAAACGGTTATAATCAGTAATCATGACTACCCCTATTTTTTCTTTTCTTTATCGACCGCATCTTCACCATCTTCATCCGGCGCCTCTTCCGATGGTGATTCAGGTTCTGGAGGGGCAGGCTGTTCAAGCCATTCTTTTACAATGGTCGTGGTCCGTTCTGGCTGACCAACGCTCATTGATACTACGGACTTACGGATATCTTCGATCTCGCTCCGCACTACATCTGGGTCATCATCACTAGGGGGCGGGGGAGCTGTTTCTTGTTCCACGGGTTCTGTAGAAGAAGGATGGTCCGGAGCAGCTTCCGCTGTAGTGTCTGCACTGGATTCTTTTACTACTTCAGGCTCTTCCTTGGGTTCTTCTTTGGGCTTTTCTTTGGGCTCTTCCTTTTTCGGTGTATCTTCTTCTTTAGCAGATTTTTTCCTAGAACGCGGTCTTCTTGGAGGAGGAGGATACATCCAAGGTGGGGTTGGAGGTTGTTTCGACCCACGTAGTACAGCAACAATCAGAATAATCATAAGAACGACAGCAAGCGCACCAATACCTATAAGAACCATGGCCTTATTATCCATGCCTTTTTCCATGTCCTGCTGAAGCCTGTCTAACTCTGCCTGTACATTATCCAAATCTTTTATCTTTGCTGCGATTTCTGCATCACGCTCTTCTTTTTCACGTTCTCGGATATTGATCTCTTCCATGATCATAGCTTCAGCTTCTTTTTCTTCTTCCTTAGATTCTTTTGCCATTGCGCTCTGGAGAGACTGGGCCAATTTATCAAGATCACCACTAAGGTTCTCATAGCGCAAGGAGTCCAATATTGCCTGTTTATTTAGTGTTTCCAGGCTGTCTCTTTTTTCCGCGGACCTGAGCATAATACGCAAAGCAAAAATCTCATCATTTAATTTTTTCAATTTCAGGGAATCGCGCATGAGCATTTCTTTCTTCTCCTGTTCATACGCGTTTTCTTTTGCCTGTTGCTCTAACTGGCCGATCTGTCCTTCAAAGAATCGACGATCTTCTTCACGCCGAATAGTTTCTTCTTCGCGATACCGGGTCAGGTCATTTTTCCAATTTGCATCCTGATGCGTTTCTTGCAAAACGCGTTTTTCTTCTAAAAGCTCAATTTTTTCAGCAATATTCTTAAGCATGATCTGTTCAGCAGACCGTTGGTCGCGTTTTTCTTTGAAGCTTGCGGTCATGATCGTGAGTTTATCACCACGATTCCGATCAAACTTGGATGCAGCCATAGTTAGCTGACGAATATTCTCGATCAGTTCTGGGGCAGCGCCCTCCTGAAGAATTAGGCTTAAATACATTTTTTTTATCTCGGCCCTAGATGGGCGTGTGCTACGATATACCTTGTCTACGCGAGGTTCCTTAGGGTCTTTGCTATCTGTTACTTCAAAGGGCTCTTGTGTATCTACTGATACAACGGGTGGTTCTGGCTTTTTTGCTTTCTTATGAGCCTTTTCAGATTCAGTAAACTCAATTTCAAATCCAGGGATCGGAAGACCAACAGAGTAGGTCGATCTCTTTGATGTTGTTTCACCTGTAATGCTTTTCTGAAGCTCTGATGTGTTCTTATCTGCTTCCGAGCTGGAGGATGGTGGCGGAGGAGGGGGTTCTTTTTTTTCACGAGGGGCCAACATTGTGATCTGTTCTTCCACTTCATCACTGATCTCAAGATCCACATCCACATTGATTACATATTTATTATTATCAACGATCTTGGAGAGCGCATCCTGGACCCGCTGACGAATATTGTTCTCTACCATGAGCTTTTGTGCCAAATACCCAGAACCCTGCCCAACCAGAAAACCCAAGAGTGATAGAATCACAGCTTGTTTTATAAGTTTTTGAAATCCTGTTCTCATGTGAAACTCCTCGGTATATGTATACTCCGCATTTTAAAAATATTTTTCATTATTCATCGTAATCGGTAGCTGACCGTCCCTTACCATGGTGCGGCGGCTGTAAGAATGTGATTTGAATTCTTCTATTTAGAGATTTCATTTT
>CETR01134875.1_pt1 | contig 12118 bp, 12 predicted proteins | sample 531281 | NCBI WGS metagenome assembly CETR01 (sample SAMEA2622568, study PRJEB7988) | marine metagenome | biome: marine biome (ENVO:00000447); feature: mesopelagic zone (ENVO:00000213); material: "saline water (ENVO:00002010), including plankton (ENVO:xxxxxxxx)" | depth 696 m
CAGTTACTCGATTAACTTCTTCAATGGTGGTAACGCCTGCTTTAATTTGCTCTAAGCCAGACTGATACATAGTTAGCATACCTTCTAGCTGTGCTTGCTTTAAAATTTCTAGCGAATTACCACCTGACATGATAATTTCACCTAATTTTTTTGACATATCCATAACTTCAAACAAGCCCTTGCGTCCTTTGTATCCTTGATTGTTACAAAGACTGCACCCCTGTGCTTTATATAAAGTTATTTTATTTGCTTCATCCTCAGTAAAGCCAAGCTCAATTAAACTTTTAGGCGTAATGTCATCACGCTTAACTTTACAAGAGTCGCATAATTTACGCACTAACCGTTGAGCAATCACAAGACTCACTGAGCTTGCAATATTAAAAGAGGGTACACCCATATTAAGCAAACGTGTAAGTGTTTCAGCCGCACTATTCGTATGTAAAGTTGATAACACTAAATGCCCCGTTTGTGCCGCTTTTATAGCAATTTCCGCCGTTTCCAGATCGCGAATCTCCCCAACCATGATGATATCTGGATCTTGACGTAAAAAAGAACGCAAGGCATGAGAGAAAGTAAGGCCGGCTTTAGTGTTAATATTGACCTGATTAATTCCTTGTATTTTAATTTCAACTGGGTCTTCAGCTGTGGAAATATTAAGTTCTTTCCTATTCAAAATATTTAAGGCGGTATAAAGTGACACAGTTTTACCACTACCAGTGGGACCTGTGACTAATATCATGCCTTGAGGTTTCTCAATAGCATGTAAAAAAAGTTTTTTCTGGTGAGAGCTAAAACCTAATGCTTCAATACCTAATTTAGTTGAGCCCGGGTCTAAAATACGCATCACAATTTTTTCACCACCAATTGTCGGACATGTGCTTACGCGAAAATCAATTGAAAGGGTGGAAGATAATTTCATCTTAAAACGACCATCTTGAGGAACCCGACGCTCGGAAATATCAAGATTAGACATAATTTTGATACGTGATGTAATACGACTGGCCAAATTAATAGGCGGTGATGCAATTTCTGTTAAGACACCATCTAAGCGGTATCTGATACGATAGGCACGCTCATAGGGCTCATAATGAATGTCAGATACGCCTTTTTTTACGGCATCAATAATAATTTTATTGATGAATTTAACCACCGGCGCATCCATGCTAGTAGCATCAATGACCTCTGATTCAGGCGCTTCATCGGCTGATATCTCTAAACCATCTAACTCACCATGATCATTAACATAATCATTTAAACCTTGGCTTTCCTTTTCGCTTAATAATATATCGATGATATCAATAAGTTTATTAGTTTCTACCACCACAGGATTAACATGTAACCCGGTATGAAAATGTACTTCTTTTAAAGCAACTTGTTTACTTGGGTCATCTATGGCGAGAAATAAATGATTGCCATGGGTATAAAGTGGCAAAATAGTATGGCGTTTAATAAGTTTTTCATTAACTAAAGTTACCGGTAGTACATTTAATTCAACTTCATTTAAATCAACCAGCGGCAAACCAAAATTTTGAGCAATAATTAGCGCAACATGTTTTGAGTCTAAAATGGCTTGTGAAATAAGATATTGTAAAAAGGTTTGATTTTGTTTAGCAGCTAATTTTTGATATGACAATGCCTTTTCTTTATCAAGAAGATTTTCATGCACCATTAATTGGGCTATTCCTTGTAAGCGTATTTCGGCAGCGGCGTCCATATCGATGTAAAAAATGTCACGTATTGTTACTATAGTCAAAAATACTGACTACTGCATTAAATTAATCAATTTTTTAAATATAAAAAGACTTTAAAAATAATTTATAAACCATTAGGTGTATTTATTTTATTTGCATGCTTATTTTTATATGCTAAAAAATTAAATTTCGACACATTCATTTATTATGTTGATGAGAGATGCAACAGATAGTTTTTTAAAAAAGTGGTTTGCTTGCTCTGCAGGAATGAGTGTATTACACGAGCTATCCAAGGAGCTTGAAAAAATAAGTTGTTTTCTTAACCAAACGACGGCGTTACAGCTTGGTTTTGAAAGCCATGAAGCGTTTAATTTTCTACCATTTCGTTCGCATTGGATAATAACACCGTCTAGATTTTCATATACTCATCTACAAGCGTCATTTGAACACTTACCATTTGCCAAACACACCATAGATTGCATCATCATGCCTTTTTCGAATGTCAATTGCCCCATGAATGATGCTTTTATTAAAGAAATAGATAGTATTTTAAAGCCAGGAGGTTATTTAATCTTCTGGGGAGTCAATCCCTATAGTTGTTGGGGTTACTGGTTTTATACGCAAAAAAAACGCCATTATTTTGAACAATTTAATTTTTTTACTGCTGGAGCTCTTTTAAGAAAAATGAAACGCTACGCTTATAATATGAGCTTTTTATCTTATTTTTATCATTTGCCGCCCCTTAATTCATTATGGTTATTAGAAAATTTAAAAGCAGCTCACGGGTTGGGTAAATTATTCTCGCCATTACCGGCAGGTTTTTTTTGCCTAATGGTACAGAAAAAAATAATACAATATCAGATTGATTTCCAAAAAAATCAGGCTTGTATAGCTTTATTAGAAACTGGTTTTTTTTAAAATAGAGTTTGTGTCAGTGTGATTATATTTTGTATAATCGCGCTTTTCGTTGTTTTAAAAATAGTTTTATGGCCAATCCTACTATCTACCGTATTATTTTTCGAAATCAAGATGAGGTTTATGAAATGTATGCTCGTTTTGTTGCTGAAAGTGATATGTTTGGTTTTCTTGCTGTAGAAGAGTTTATATTCGGTGAAAATACGACACTTGTCATTGATCCTTCTGAAGAGCGTTTAAAATTGGAATTTTCTCGGGTTAAACGAACATTTATTCCACTGCATTTAATTGAAAGAATTGATGAAGTTGATAAGCAAGGCATAGGTAAAATTAAACATTTAGGTGAAAAACAGCCGAAAGTTAGTTTATTTCCTTTACCTGAAAAACGGTAAGTGAATTTTCATAAATCTACAGGATAAATCATGTCAATCCCACATAATATAAAAGAAGTGTATGCCAAATCAACGTGCCTATATACTACCAAGGAAATCGAAGCTGCATTGGATGCGATGGCAGATAAAATCCATCATGCTTTAAAAGATGAAAATCCTGTATTGCTTTGTGTCATGATAGGCGGGCTAGTCCCTATGGGCAATTTATTGCCCAGATTAGATTTTCCGCTCGAAGTTGATTATGTTCATGCAACTCGTTATCGTGGTGAAATTGAAGGTGGTGATATTTTTTGGAAAGTTAAGCCAAGCATTAACTTAAAAAATCGCACTGTTTTAGTCGTTGATGATATTTTAGATGGTGGAATAACTTTAGCTGCTATTATAGATGAAGTAAAAAAAATGGGCGCATCTCGCGTATTAAGTGCAGTATTAGTCGATAAGTATGAAGCACGTTTAGAAGCAGGCCTGCCTTATGCTGATTTTGCAGGCTTGAGAATAGAAAATCATTATATCTTTGGATATGGTATGGACTATCATGAGTATTTGCGTAATGCTCCTGGTATTTTTGTCGTAAATGATGAGCATCAATAACTACAATAATTTATATCAGTTTTTTAGAAGATAATGGAAAAGCATTAAGAGCTATTTTAATTTGCTTGTATAAAATCGGTAGCCATGTTGGTTGTAGACGAGCTAAAGTTGCAGGTTTTGCTTGTCTTAGATCATTAGGGGCAATAATAAGATCTATATGATTAAGTCCCACACGATAGGCTAATAAAAATAATTGATCAATTGCATGGTCCCCTATGGCTAAACAACCTACAGAAAGAGCCTTGCCATGCAAAAAAATATTGTTACCTAAGTTTTTTCTACCATCATAGTGTGCATGTAATTTATCAAATTCATTAGGATAGTTAATCATCATAGATAAATGCATGCTGCTAAACGGATTAAAAGTTGTAAGTTTGTAGATTCCTTCGGGAATTTGTTTATCATACTCCTTTAGTTTGGGCCCTAATTTACCACTGATGGCTGTAAGTGGATAGGTATGGATATAATGCCAAATAGCCTCATTTTGTTTAGCCCATAATTCAATTTTACGTTCACGTTTAAAAGCCAGCAAAGCTATGTGCTGGGGTGGATATGTCAAATGAGCTTTTTTAAAAAAAGATTTTAATTCAGGCTCGGTCGGAATAGCGTATTTTATAAGCGCATGTTCTAAAGCTTCATGCCAATTGGGAGGAGGCGCCATCGCTAAAATAATACATGGTTGTAAAAGAATCAAATATAAAAAAAATCGCAACATAATTATTTTATGAGAAAAAAATAAAGTGATTGTACCAAAAATGATTTTTTATAACAAATTATCTATCATTTTGTATAATATTTGTTATTCTTTGATATAAAATCCAGTGACTTAATCCCAATATAATGCCTAATGTATATCCTAAAATGCAATAAGATAGCGAGTGATTTATACTGGTAAATATAAACCAACTTACTAATAACCAAGAAAAGATTAAAAAATCAATTATTTTATTAAAAGGATAAAGATACATATGCGTGTATAACAGTATAAAAGACAATTGTGCAGTTATTAATGATAAAATTAAGTAAAAATTAGGAAAAATATTAGATACTAATTTACTGGTTATAAAGTAAAAAATACCATAGGTTACATAAAGGTTTATCCACCAGAACAACGCGCCATTTTTTTTAGTTATAAAGTGTATCAAAACAAAACCAATGAAAAGACATAGCGACAGTAGCTTTAAAATATACCGCACATTAACGCCCATATTTATTAAATAAGATTTAAAATTTTGAAAAAATTTAAATGAACTTAATGGAAAATAGGTGATTACCTCAATTTGATTCATATATAAATCAGCACTAACACCTAAAAAAATTACCAAAAAAAGTAATAAGCTTAAAAAAGCAAGGGTTAGTTGATAATATTTAAGAAATTTTGGAGATAGTTTTTTGGTAGACCATAACCATAAAACATGAAACCATTTGGTCAAAGTAGCATTTAATTTTGTTGAAAGGTATCTGAGAATTAAACCAAATAACCATAATGTAGCAAGTAAGCTTAATAACAAAAATAATAAGCGTGTTGCTGTTTCAGGAGAAAGCTCAACACTTGCAGCTCCTATAAAAGTACCTGGTAAAACATAAACTAGCGCCCAAGCGATACCTGATATCACGTTTGCGATAAGAAATTGTGTTTGATTCATACGCATCATACCAGCAATTACTGGAATGATTGAACGAAGAGGACCAAAAAAACGTCCTATTAAAACACTTTTACCGCCATGACGCGCAAAGTAGTCTTTACCATAAACAAGCCATTCTGGATTATTGCGAAAAGGCCAAATCTTGGGTATTAAATAGTGGAAGCGATAACCAATTGTATAGCTTAAACTATCACCTGCAATAGCCCCAAGAGTAGCAACTATAAGCGTTAAATCAACGCGCATAACCCCTGATCCGGCTAAAAACCCTACCGCTGTCATAGTTACTGAGCCTGGAATGATACTGCCGATAATAGCAAGTGATTCAGCAAAGGAGATTAAAAAAGTAAAAAAAAGTGCAAAGTATGGGTGAGACTGCAACCAAATGGTTAAAGGATGAAGGTAATCAGAGAATAAATGCATAACCTAGACATTCAATGATTGTGCTAATAATGTTTGCAATCTTTTAGTAACATCGGTCATATTCAGCATAGCAACAAAATTTTTTATTTGAGTCATTTCCATATTTTCAAATCCACAAGGATTAATGCCTTTAAAGGGAGTAAGATCCATATCAACATTCAGTGCAAAACCATGATATGTACAATGATTTTTCACACGCAAACCAATAGAAGCAATTTTTTGTTCATTAACATACACACCTGGCGCCTGACATCGAGTGGTTGCAGATATTTTATAATCATTAAGTAATTCAATAAGGGTTTGTTCTAATAAGTTAACAAGGGTACGAATACCTAATTTAGCTCGTGATAAATCAAATAATACATAGACAACGAGTTGTCCTGGGCCATGATAAGTTACCTGACCGCCTCTGTCAGATTGTACTATCGGAATATCTTTAGGGTTAATAATATGCTGTGCTTTACCAGCTTGTCCCTGAGTGTATACAGGCGGATGTTCAACAAACCAGCATTCATCTTCAGTGATCTTCGTGCGATTTAAAGTAAATGTTTTCATTTGTTGCCAAACTGTTAAATAATCTTGTTGGCCTATATGACGAAAATTCATTATAAAACCATTTTAAGTTCAGGAAGTGTTTTTAAAGCTAAAAATAAATCATTTAGTACAGATTTATCCTCAACATATAAGCGCGCAGTTATTGCGATAAAACGTTCATTTTGACTTAAGTTAAACGCTATATTAGCGGTAGGTGTAGTCGGAAAATATTCATAGATTATATTTTTGGTGCATTCGATAAAATTATTTTGGTTAAGGCCAAAAATTTTAACTGGAAAGATGCATGGAAACGTTAATAGTGTTTTAGCTTTATCTAACATAAATATTCAACGATTTAACTTATCCAATGATGAACTTTAATTTTCATCATATCTTTAATTTGACTTAAATAACCACCTTTGGCTAGTTCATTTAAAGCATACAAAGGCTTTTTATCTAGCACTTGATCATCTAAGCGAATCACCAAATAGCCTATTTTTTGATGTTTACGAATCGGTGCTTTTAAAATATCGATGGTTTCAGTGACAACTGTTAAATGGTTGTATTGACCTGTTGGAATAGTGATATAAGCATTTTGTAGAAGACCACTAGCAAGTTCATTTGACTGACCATAATAAACAGGCAGCTTAGTAATGGTTTGATTTGCTGAATATAATTTATGTGTTTCATAAAATCGAAAGCCATAATTTAATAATCTTGAACTATCCTCAGCGCGAACCGCTTCACTGGGTGATCCCATAACAACCGCTAAAAGTCGCATATTATGTCGTTTAGCTGAGGATACTAAACAAAAACCAGCTTCATCCGTATGCCCTGTTTTAATACCATCTACGCTTTCATCACGCCAAAGTAAACGGTTACGATTGGGTTGTTTGATTTGATTAAAAGTAAACCATTTTTGACCATACCAATGATAATATTGCGGAAAATCATGAATTAGCCTAACCCCAAGCAAAGCCAAATCTTTAGCGGTAGTAAAGTGATTTTTATCAGGAAGGCCAGTACTATCCGTAAAATGGCTGTGCGACATGCCGATTAATTGTGCCTGTTGATTCATAAGAGTTGCAAATTTAGCTTCACTACCACCCAAATATTCTGCCATTGCAACACAAGCATCATTACCAGAATCAACAATAATGCCTTGTAAAAGATCAGATATAGCAATATTTTGACCTTCTTTAATAAACATTTTAGAGCCTGTCATTTTCCAGGCTTTTTTGCTGATATGTACTTTATCATCCAGATGGATTTGTTCATTTTTAAGCGCGTTGGATGCTACATAAAGTGTCATCATTTTGGTTAAGCTTGCCGGTGGTAGGCGTTTATCGCTGTGTTTCTCTGCAATAATCTTGCCACTGTATGTATCAATTAAAATATACGCTTTTGCCCGAATTAAAGGTGGCGATGGTATAATAAGCATTTTCGGTGAGTGAACTTGCTTGGGTGCTAAGATTGATTCTGCAAAAGAAAGTGAGCTATTTAGCGCAAAGTAACCAGCAATCATAATATTCAAAAAAAAAGAACGGCGCATGATATAACCTAAAAAATAAGTAAAGCAATGTTATCACACACAATAAAGTACGCCAATCACATGAAAATAATTACGTTTCTAAGGCGTCAATGATAACACGGGTACCTTTAAAACCATTTCCAGGAAGTTCAATGAACTCCTCATTCAGCCATTGCGCATCTTCGATGAACATACGTACACACCCATGACTTGCTGGAAACCCTGGAACAGAAGAGCTGCCATGCAAAGCAAATCCACGAAAAAAATGCATACAGTAGGGCATAGCCGCACCACCATTATTACCATCTGCTCTTACTGGGAAAGCCGTTGATATACAATCGATATCTTGTTTGCGAATAATTCTAAACGCCCCACTTGGGGTATGGCATTCACCGCGTGCGCCACAATGACTCATGCCCGGAGAAATAGGGCCCCACCAAATAAGTTCCCCTTGAGCATCATAAGCTGCCCAGGCAAGATTTTTTTGACTAATATAAATGGTTTTTTCACCTTGACTATTAATATAGCGGGGAAAAGGTGCAACATCATAAATAGTGAGTTTGTCTAAGTTTTTAGGAATGGCAATAATAAAGCCAGGTTTAAGAGCCACATTAAGACGATTAATACGCTTAACAACATCTTGAGCTTCTAATGTTGGGAATAAAGTATCCCAATTTTCACCATATTTAATTTTAAGACAAAAATAATCAGGATGATGACATAACCGCTCGCCAAAACGGGTTTGCGCAAAACTTTGAGAAAATAATAACGTAACTAATAACCAGAACATCAATAGGTGAGGCATATTTTCCTCTTTATAAAAAGGATGATGTATAAAATATCGACTAATTTCTTAAAAACTTAATTCTTTTTGGCGAATTTTTATGCACATAAGACTTTTTTTGCATTTAAAGCTAGAGGATATATAAAGTTTTAATCAAACAATGGCAGTCATATTTTTTTTTCTAGCGTATACTAAGCACCTTTAAATTTTAAAAAGGTGGAATTTGCCATGAGTTGGCTCAAAAAGTTAATACCTTCTATGGTTAAAACAAGTAGCTACGAAAAAAAAGGTGTGCCAGAAGGTTTATGGTTAAAATGCGTGAGTTGTCAAACGGTTCTTTACAGTACCGAACTATCTAAAAATCTTTCTGTTTGTCCTTCGTGTCAACATCATCATCGTATTTCAGCACGCACACGTTTGCATTATTTTTTAGATCCACAAACCTTTAGTGAATGTGCTTCCCATCTTGAACCTGTTGATAGACTTAAATTTAGGGATTCTAAAAAGTACAAAGACCGCATTAATCAAGCGCAAAAAGCTACCAATGAAAAAGAAGCGTTCATTATGGGTACTGGCAGATTGCAAAAGCGACCATTGGTGGTTGCAGCGTTTGAGTTTGACTTTATGGGTGGCTCAATGGGGGCAACCGTTGGGGACAAATTTGTTCGAGCCATTGATATAGCCATTAGTCAAAGCCTACCATTTGTTTGTTTTACTGCAAGTGGGGGCGCGCGCATGCAAGAGGGTTTATTTTCATTGATGCAAATGGCTAAAACTTCAGCAAGTGTCGCGAGTCTTGCTAAACATAACCTGCCTTTTATCGTGGTATTAACTGACCCAACAATGGGTGGCGTTTCAGCAAGTTTTGCAAGCCTTGGCGATATTATTATTGCTGAACCCAAAGCACTTATTGGCTTTGCTGGCCCTCGTGTGATTGAACAAACCGTTAGGCAAACATTACCAGAAGGGTTTCAGCGTAGTGAATTTTTATTAGAACATGGGCACATTGACATGATCGTAGCGCGACAAGATTTACGTTCAAGCATTGCTGAAATCTTAGCTAAATTAATGCACGATACGGTTTCTCATTAAATGATTGGATCGCACGAATTACAAACATGGTTAACTAAGCTTGATAATCAGCATAACCAAGAAATTCAGCTGGGTCTAACACGTGTGCTAAGTGCGGCACAAAGATTAAAGCTATTAAATCCTCCAAGTTATGTGATTACTATTGGGGGTACGAATGGCAAAGGTGCTACCGTTGCCGCTTTAGAAGCTATATATCTGGCAGCAGGCTACGATGTTGCTAGCTATACTTCACCCCATTTAAACTGTTTTAATGAACGTATTAGATTAAATAAACAACCAATAGCTAACCAAGACTTGGTTGCCGCATTTAAGATAATTGCAACTCTAGATAATGCTCGTGAGCTTACTTATTTTGAAACCACAACGCTTGCGGCATTATGGTATTTTAAGCAATGCGAGCCAGCTATTTTATTGCTTGAAGTGGGGTTAGGCGGACGCTTAGACGCCACTAATATTATTGACAGCGATTTAACGATTATAACCACAGTTGCAAAAGACCATGAAGCATATCTTGGCAATACGATTGAACTTATTGCTTATGAAAAAGCGGGTATCATGCGTCACAATAAACCTTGTATTTATGCAGATAAGCACGCCCCACAAAGCTTAATAAATCATGCCCAAAAGCTTTGCTGTCAACTTATCAGACAAGACGTCGATTACACACAAAAAATAACAAGCAATGCATTAGAATTGAGCGCTCACGAGTTCCAAATCAAAATTCCACATCCAAAATTTCATCCTAATTCAATTTCTGCTGCGATTATGGCTGTGCGTAACATGCAAAATTTATTACCCGTTACTGATCAAGCACTTCATCAAGGATTAAATAATATTCATTTAGATGGTCGCCTGCATTGGCTCAAAACTCCCAAGCTTTGCCCTTGCTTGATTGATGTTGCACACAACCCACAAGCGGCACGCTATCTTGCAAATTATTTGGTGCGTTATAAACCTCAAGGTAAAATTTATGCTATTTTTTCAGCCTTAAATGATAAAAAGCATGAAAAAATAATTGAGCCATTCTTGCCTCTTGTGGATGAGTGGTTGGTAGTGATAATGTCAAGTTCGCGGGCAGCCACAGCTAAGCAATTACAGCAAGCATTCGCTACACATGGCATTACGCAACAGATATGTTATAGTAATTTTTCATTAGCAATGACCATGATTGAAAAAAAAGCCTCAAGTAACGATTTGATTTTAATATTTGGCACTTTTTTATTGGTAAGTGAGGCATTATCTTATTTAGAACATGGGAAAATATAAGATGAAATGGGTTTTTGATGAACGTTTAAAGCATCGTTTAGTAGGTGTGATGGTTTTACTCATTTTGGCAATAATGGTTGTTCCATCTATCATGAAAACTTCTGCTTATTCATCAGATAACAAACATACACTGGCTTTAAAGCTGCCCCCTAAACCTAATTTGCCTAAATTAGAGCGCGCGGATAAAGTGCAGATAGCATTTAAAACACCCGCTGATTCTCATCCTAAAACTCAGTTATCACCTCCAAAAAAAGCACAATCTAAATTACCACAATTAATACTTGATAAGCAGTCCGCTCATGTACATACAACGAGTTTGGCAGCGGATAATCATGAGTTTAAAAATAACATTTCTAGAGGTGTCATTAAAAAACAAATTTCTCACCAAAAAATAAAGAAAAAACCAATTAAAAATCCAAGGACACAAACTTCTTATGTCATACAATTGGCTAGTTTTTCAATAAAGAATAACGCTTTATTTTTGGCAAATAAGCTAAAAAAACATGGTTATCAAACTCGTATAAAACGTACTCGAAGTCAAGATCACTTGGTTTATCAAGTATTAATTTATGGATTAGCCAAAAAGCAAACTGCGATAGCGATAAAAACCGAGCTAGCTCATACCATGAAATTAAATGGTTTGATTATTCCCATCTCTAGGATTAGTTAATATGGCACAATGGCACGGAATCGATTGGCTTATTGTAATTATTATGACACTTTCAGTCATAACTGGTTTGGTGCGTGGTTTAATAAAAGAATTACTCGCTTTAGGTATATGGGCCTTAGCGTTTTGGGTTGCTTATCACTATGCCGCATTATTAGTACCTTTTCTAAAAAATTATATCGGTGATGCTACCATCCAACAGGTTGTTGCTTATACGGTAATGGTTGTATTGGTTTTATTTGCAGGAGGCCTAGTTAGCTTGCCGTTAAATATGGTATTAAAAAAGGCAGGTTTAAGCAGTATAGATAGATTACTTGGTGTATTGTTTGGTTTTATAAGAGCTACATTTTTAATTGGTTTTTTAATCATGATATTATCATTAAGCCCGTTGATATATCAAAATTACATCAAAAATTCGACGTTATGTGAATATTTTGAGCCTGTGAGTTTCTGGCTGAAAAATTGGATGCCTGATGTGGTTGAAAAAATACAACAAATGGATTTATATCCCGCATCTAAAAAACTAGACCATAAACCTAAAATATCCCCCACTACTAAAAATTTAAATGTTAATAGATATGAAGACTGG
>CETR01033124.1_pt1 | contig 12113 bp, 10 predicted proteins | sample 531281 | NCBI WGS metagenome assembly CETR01 (sample SAMEA2622568, study PRJEB7988) | marine metagenome | biome: marine biome (ENVO:00000447); feature: mesopelagic zone (ENVO:00000213); material: "saline water (ENVO:00002010), including plankton (ENVO:xxxxxxxx)" | depth 696 m
CACCCCTTTCGCAATCATAAGATTCCTTATAGATTTTTCGAACCGTAGTCGCACCTAAAACCGCTCCAAATCCCCCGTTAAGTTTATGATGTTCTGCGAAGAACTCACCCATCATATTCTAACTCCAAATGCACCTCACTTCACATCTAAAAACTAGAACATATATTAGAACATATGTATTTCCTCAGGTATATTTTCATGCTATAATACTACTCATATATTTAGAACACTCCATTTATTTCGCAACAAATCAATCGAAAATAAATTCGAATCTGATCTAAAACAAAATATCTATATGTTCTACTAGGAGCACCAACCGTGAAAAACGATGAAAAATCAAAAGCTCTTGACCTAGCACTCAGTCAGATAGACAAGCATTTCGGCAAAGGCGCTATCATGAAGCTAGGGGATGCGCAGGATGTTAAAGTAGATTCAATCTCTACAGGATCTCCTTCCCTAGACAGCGCACTGGGAGTTGGTGGCATCCCGCGTGGTCGTGTCACTGAGATATATGGAGCTGAAGCTTCCGGTAAATCTACCCTTACGTACCATGTCATGGCATCTGCGCAAAGATACGGGGGAACAGCCGCTTATATAGATGCCGAACACGCTCTTGATCCCAGTTATGCTGGCAAATGTGGTCTCGACATAGAAAACATTTTGGTTTCACAACCTGACACAGCAGAACAAGCATTAGAAATTTGTGAATATCTAGTTCGCAGTAGCGCTGTAGACATTGTGGTTATCGATAGTGTTGCCGCAATGGTTCCCAAAGCCGAACTTGAAGGCGATATGGGCGATACCCACGTCGGCCTACAAGCTCGACTCATGTCCCAGGCTCTTAGAAAGTTAACAGCCTCAATAAGTAAGTCTAATACAGCCGTAGTATTCATTAATCAGATCAGAGAGAAAGTAGGGGTATTTTGGGGCAGCCCAGAAGTAACACCTGGTGGCAGAGCATTAAAATTTTATAGTTCTGTCCGTATTGATCTTCGCCGAATAGAATCACTTAAACAAGGAACCGAAATCCTAGGAAACCGTGTTAGAGCTCGTGTTGTGAAAAATAAGGTGGCGGCACCATTCAAAACCGCCGAGTTTGACATCATGTTTAACGAAGGAATTAGTCGAGAAGGTGATTTACTAGACCTGGCAGTAGAAAATTCCATCGTTAAAAAAAGTGGAGCATTTTATTCATTTGGAGAAATCCAAATTGGCAGGGGCAGAGAAAATGCCAAAACATTTATGAAAGAAAACCCCGTCCTAACGGATGAGATCGACGAACTGGTTAGATCGATATTAAATCCTGAAGATCTTGACGATGTGATCGTACCTACCGACTTATCAGAGAGTTTAGATGGAGGATCCTAATCTAATCGTATGAACAAACCAACTAATAACAATAATGCTCGATCAAAACCTCGCTGAGGCAAGTAACGCGGCTCGTAGATTCATTGCTTATAGACTAAGAAGTGAACGAGAAGTTGCGAGAAGACTTTCAAAGAAATTTGAACCTGCAACGATAGAAGCCGCGATTGCTCAAATGTATCGAGAAAACTTCTTAGACGATATGCGTTTTGCTCAGTCATTTACCGACAGCAGAACAGGTTCACGTCCTAAAAGTGCGGCTAAGATACGCCAGGAACTCCAGTCCAAGGGAGTATCTAGAGAAATTGCTGACATCGTTACCGCCGATTTAAGTGATTATGAATCAGCTTTGGCTGCTGCACGAAAAAAAACGCGAAGTATTTGTAGAAATACAGAGAGTGTTTTTTCTAAAAAATTATCTAATCATTTAGCTCAACGAGGATTTAATTACGATCTATCAAACAGGATAGTAAGAATGATTTGTCGCGACGTTTATCATGCATGTGAGCGATGATTCATATAATCCCTTTATAATTGTGGTGTCGTAGAAAGAGTCAGACGCAAGGACATCCTTCAGGAGGAACCACGATTGAACGTAGAAATTGCTGTCTACGTAATACTGATAGTAGTTTTTTTGGTCTTGTCCGCGTTTTTCTCTAGTTCAGAAGCTGCATTCCTTTCTTTCCAAAAAACCCGGCTCTCACATCTGGTTAACACCAATGTGCCTGGAGCGAAAAGAGTTTCGGAAATGATCGCCAACATGGAAAGACTGCTGTCAACAATACTACTTGGTAATAATCTGGTTAATGTCGCCTTCAGCGCGATTATCACCATATTGTCAGTAGAGCTTTTGGGTGGAGGGCCGCTGGCGGTCGGATTTGCTACATTGCTCGGCACTATACTCCTGTTGATTTTTGGAGAGATCATCCCTAAAAGTGTTGCCATTAGAAAATCTGAAAAATTATCTTTGCTTTACGCCCGTCCACTAAAAAGTCTCGAAATAGCTCTATTTCCAGCCATTTTATTTTTGCAATGGCTTTCCAATATTACCCAAAATTTATTAGGCAGAAATGATTCTGAGGAGACGGTAACAGAGGGAGAGATCCTCTCTATGATTGATATAGGTGAGGCCGAAGGCACCGTAGAACCTGCAGAAGCGGAAATGCTTGAAAATGTCTTTAGATTTGGAGACCAGCAAGTAAGAGAGGTAATGACACCACGACCTGAAATAGTCAGCATAGAACGTGGCATTACCCTCCAAGAACTTTTACAAATATATGCGGAAAACACCCACACAAGATTTCCTGTTCACAAGGAATCAAGAGATGACATAGTGGGAATAATATCGGCTAAAGATATTCTCAGGGCTCTCGCGACCCGGGGTGTTCAAGAAAACGAGTCCGTCACAGATATTGTGCGGGACGTTTACTTTGTACCCGAAACAAAGCCCGTATCAGAGTTATTTGAAGAACTCAGACGAACTGGTCACCAAATGGCAATCTGCCTAGACGAATATGGAGGCATAGCCGGCCTGGTAACTATCAAAAGATTAACTGAAGTTATTGTCGGGAAAGTTGGAGAAGAAGGAGAGTCCCCTGAAGAAGAATACTCCAATATTCGCCCTAATCTATTTCAAATTGAAGGCGGTATGGACATAGGGGAGGCCAATGAAGAGATGGAATTGAATTTACCGGAAGGAGATTATGAAACCATCGCTGGATTTGTGCTCTCTCAACTTGGGGAAATCCCGTCAGTGGGAGACCAATTCGAATATAAAAACCTCCTATTCAGAATTCAAGAAATGGATAGATTTCGAATAGAATCATTATTGATTAGAAAAAGAATACAGATGAACACTTCCGTCACATCTCCAGGTCCTAGGTCTGAAGGACAGAAAATTGACAGTTCTAAGGAGGACCTAAATGTCAGTGAAAGTGACCCTACTCAGACACGGAGAGACAAAAGCCAATAGAGAAAAGGTAGTACTCGGAACAAGTGATGTTGGGTTAACAGCCCTCGGCAAATCTCAAGCACATGCTTCCGCAGTTCGAATATCCAACCTAGGCCCAGACGCTATATACACAAGTCCGTTTGCCAGAGCGCTGGAAACTGCTCAGTACATCTCGAATCTCACCGGTTTGGAACCAAATCCAAAAGATGGGCTCCAAGAAATGGATTCGGGTGAGATGGAAGGAACCGATGCAAATCGAATGGCGGAACTATTTCCTGAATACATGGCCAGCTGGAAAAAAGATGCCAGTACCACCCGACCTCCCGGTGGTGAAACATTAGGAGAGGTACATTCAAGGGCCTGGAAATCTACTCTTGAGATATCACATCAACACGACGGGGAACATGTCATAATAGTCACACACATGTTTCCCATCCAGGGAATCTTATGTAATGCTCTTGGGCTCCACTCAAACCAATACAATAAAATCTCCATCTCCTTGGGTTCTCTATCCTCTATTTCCATATCTGGTGCGGACACTTCAGTTCAATATATGAATAATACGCAACATTTGGAAAATATCTGACGAGAATTAAAGTAATTTATATGACTGCAAAAACCAACTTAGAAAAGTCCGTTACTGAGGCAGTGGACAAAGCCGGATTATCGGGATCACATATTACCGTGGCGATTTCGGGTGGTCCTGATTCTACTGCTATGTTGCTGGCTCTTAGTCGAACCCAGTTAGAGACAGGCATTTCTATTAAAGGGGCTCATCTAGATCATGGTATACGCGGGGAAGAGTCACAGGCAGATGCCGAATATGTAAAAAATCTTTGCAAATCAATCAATGTAGATTGTTTTTTCGGAGCTGTTGATGTCCCTTCATTATCCAAAGCACTTAGAATTTCCCTCGAGGATGCGGCGAGGCGAGCTAGAAATCGTTTTCTACTGGAGGCATGTACCGAACAAAATAGTGAGGCGGTGGCATTGGGACATACCGCCAATGATCAATCTGAAACCATTCTCATGCATCTTATTAGGGGATCAGGACTTGATGGACTAACAGGAATGAAACTACTTTCAAACCGAGTGATAGAAAAAGATCCTCCCTTAAAAGTTTTTCGTCCTCTGTTAGAAATCACCCGAATCGACATTGAAGCGTACTGCTCAGCAGTGGGTGAAACTCCTCGAACAGACTCCACTAACTTCAGCGATGACCACACTCGCAACTCAATAAGACATAATTTATTACCAGCACTAGAAAATTTTAATCCCCGTATAACCGAAGCTTTAAACAGACTCGCACTTTCGACTAGGAGAGATCTTGAATTTATAGAAGAAGCTTCCTATGGTGCCTGGACTGCGGCAGCAGATGTCGACACAGGTATTGTTACTATCGATTTAGAAAAATGGGGCAATTTACCCGAGTCACTCTCCTATCGCCTTATCCGAAAGGCTGTAGGGGTCATTAAAGGGAATTTAAACGGAATAACTCTCGATCATATAGAAGCAGTTATTGGTCTCTCCAAAGGTCCAAGTGGAAACAAAATAGATCTTCCTGACGGAGTTACGGCAACAAAAGGATATAACGAACTCCTAATATCCAAGACTGAGTACAATGCAATCCCACTCCCTATTCTAGACAATGAATACAAAATCTCAGTTCCCGGTGAACTATCTATACCTGGGTGGAAAATAACCGCAGCGAGTAAAAAAACGCCTCTAGAGTATCCCGAGAGATTAGAGACTTTAGGTGGTACCGCTTGGTTAAATCTCACCGGAAAGAAAAAAGAGAAAACTTTAATAGTTAGGAGCAGAAGGCCTGGGGATCGATTCCATCCCAAGGGTCTACCAGGAGGAAAAAAACTACAAGATTTTATGGTGGACGCTCACATCCCACGACTATGGCGTGACAGAATACCGATTGTGGAATCGACATCTGGTATAGCTTGGGTAGTCGGATGGAGAACAGCGGAGTGGGCCTCCCCTATAGCGGGTCAACCATCGGTTGAGATACGTTTCGCTCGCACGAGCGAGAATTAGGCCTTAACTCAAGAACACAGCCAACCATCTGTAATATGTCACCAGTTGGTATGAGAGCCATCTCTACGACGAAAATGCGGAGCCTCCCAGAATTCAAATGTCTGCTTCAAAGCAAGTTCCTCATTGAACTCAACTCCTAGCCCCGGGCCGTCGGGAACTCTGTGCCACACACCCTCCAACTGAGGCTGTTGAGGAAACAAATCTGGACTGAAGTGGAATCCTGGCTCCGGTGATCTTTCTTCCAACCAGGCAAAGTTAGGTGCCGCTGCTCCCAAATGAATACAAGCCGCAGTACTAACAGGGCCCAAAGGGTTATGAGGCATAAGGTCTATATAGTGCGCCTCACACCACCCCGCAACTTTCATGGCTTCAGTAAATCCTCCTATGTTACAGATATCAACCCTTGCAAACTGAGTTAATCCTCTTTCAATATAAGGCATATATTGCCATTTACTGGCCATCTCTTCACCTATAGCAAATGGGATATCAGTCATACTTCTGAGTGACTCATATGCTTCCGGAGATTCATCTCTAATAGGCTCTTCAATAAAATCAAGAGTGCCCCTGGGCATCGAGTTACAGAAACTGGCTGCTTCAGCCACTGATAATCGATGGTGGTAGTCAATCCCCAGAACCGGTTCTCTACCGACACCTTCCCTCAATTTCACAAGCCAATCAGATGTCAACGCAATCGACTCACGGGGTTCAAAAAGCATTGGATCTTCTTCTTTGGGATGCCCAACACCAGTTCTAATCACTTTCCAGCCATCTGAAATCAAGCTTTGCACATTTTCTACTATTCCATCTCCAGGTGGAACTGAGGATGTTACAAAACATGGAACAAAATCTCGGTTCTTACCTCCTAATAATTGGTATACAGGCACACCAAGGCGGCGAGCGTTGAGATCATGCAAAGCGATGTCGATCGCAGAGATTGCTGCAGTTATAACACGGCCACCTTCAAAATACTGTCCTCTATACATTTCCTGCCACAGAGCACTAATTTTTCGAGAATCACGTCCTATCAGCCATTCCCGAAAATGCTTTACCATTCCTTCTACCGCAAGTTCACGGCCAGATAATCCAGCCTCTCCCCATCCATAAGCCCCATCATCAGCCTCCACCTTGAGGACAAACAGATTTCTTCTGCCTTCCCAAACTATATAAACCTTGATGTCTGTTATTTTCACTACATTTCCTCTCTCGAAAATTTAGTTCCTTTTACTGAAGCTTATATCAGTTCCGACCAGATAGATTCCATATCCCATTTCGTTAATGAGAGCAGACGAGCTCTTCCACCTCGAGCAAAAATGGAGACTCCTTTACTTGCTTCATTATCGGGATATACGCGGAGGGTCAGACACTGTCTTCCATTAGCAAATACTTCGACTATGCTTCGATCAACATATATTTGAAGATTAAGTGCCTCATCTGACCCAAGAAATAAAGGGCCTGTCTCCGGAGGGCTGGCCAATACATCTTTCCTAGTAGATGACTCAGAAGCATCTATTTGCAAAGTATCCGTTTTAGACCAGCGATTTGTTGTACGCATAAACGAGATTCGGGTTCTCTCTTGTTTATCAGGAGACTGAAGAACATAAACCCCGCATTCACTCGCCTCACCGGGATCCAACTTGATATTTATCTCAATCTGGTTGCCAAACACCCCTTTCAAATCAACAGTTTCATTGGCAGGAATATCCCTGTCCGAAATATCAATCTGTTTAGATCTCAAGGAGTTTATCTCTTCCACCGGTTCTATTGATAAAGCACCCCCAGAAGACAGAGATAGCACTCTTGGGAGTGACATAATATCCGACCATCCTCTGTATTCAATACTCTCTTTTACGTTGTATATCGAAACAATTCTTCCTGACTCGTCAATAGTTGCAGAAGGAGCGTGGAGTCGCCCCACTGTAAGGGGGCCATAATTCATTCTTCCATGTATTTCCGGATGAAACTTATGGGTTGCTTCATCATATTCGCCTATAAAATATTGACTACCGCGCTTGTGGCTAAAAAACAAGAATAAGTGCTTTCCTGAACCAATTGGCAAGAAATTTGGAACGGCACCATCTTCACCAGGTTCTGTCAGAAATCTACTTTCCAGCATACTCCCTAGATATTCCCAATCGGATAGATCTTTTGAGCGAAAAATATGATCAACTGCTTCACAATCAACACTGCGCTCGCCATTGCGATAGGTTCCGGATAGTGAAAAATAATATTCCCCTTCTTTCCAAATACACGGGTCAAAAACCCTGTAGGGATATCCAGTACTATCAACCGGAACAATGGGTATCACTGGGTTATCGGGATTTTTAATCCATTTGACAAGCAAAGGATCAGTTGAAGTGGCTATTGCATTCCCGGACTCAGTACCATGATAAATAGCGATAACTCTATTATCTTCCACCAAAGATTGCCCACTGAAGCAGTCTCTTTCTGTTTCTGGATATAACGCGATGGGCATGTCCTTCCAGCGAACCATATCTCTGCTCACAGCATGGCCCCAATGCACTACATCGTCATGCCCTCCTGGCCTGTACTGGTAAAACAAGTGATAGTAGCCATTCCACTGACAGAGACCGTTCGGATCATTCATGACATTTTGAGGCGGGGAGAAATGGAATGCGGGACGATAAGGGTCACCGGCCAGTGTCTTACGTGCTTTTGCAAAGTAAGCCACCTGAGGATCTTGTATCAAGTCAGTTAAATCAACCAATTTAGAGTAGGTGTAATCAGTTTGTGGGGGTAGAAAATTTAGTTTATTATCCAAAAGTCACTCCAGAAAGGATCACCCAACCAAAAGAGTTAAATACCTATATCAAATAACCCTTTCAAGTCCCGGGTTATCGACTCTCCCTGGCAACCTTCCACGCTTCGACACTGGATTATCGCTTATTTCTCGTATGTCTGCTGTAAAGTCAATCGGAGGCGCACTAGTGATATAGCTTCCCACCATGAAACCATTAACAGGAACCTGTTCCTCCACGAACTGTCTGATCCGGGTTGGATTAAAGCCCCCGCTAACATATATCTCCACATGTCTAAAATTTGATTGATCTAGTCGAGTCCGAACCTCATTCACCATCATAGGCGTGACACCTCCACGCTCTTTTGGAGTATCAAGTCTAACTCCGCGAAGCTTCTCACGAAGAGCCCGTGCAACTCCTAAAGATTCTTCAACCTCATCTCTAAAGGTGTCCACTAGAACAATACGTTGCACAGCCATATCCAGACGATGATCAAATGCTTGTGCTGCAGAAACAGTATCTCCGAAAATCAATGGCAAAGTATGGGGCATATTTCCAAAAGCATTTCTGCCAGCCTGTTTAGAGCCCAATCTAGTCGATGCAGAAGAACAACCGCCAACTATTGATGAATAATCCATAATATGGGCCACATTGGGGTGGATATGGCGAGCACCATAAGCTATGACAGTTGTGTCGCCTGCAGCCTTCACACATTCATTCGCAGCGGTAGCCCATCCTGTGGAGGAGGCTAAAATTCCACATATGCTAGTTTCGTAAAGCCCGAACGACGCATATCTAGATATAATTCTTAAAATCGTGTCGCCAGCCTTAAATGTATCCCCCTCGGACACTGTCCAAACCTGGACATCATCTCCAAGATTGTCGACATTTGCTATAGCTTCATCATCAACTTTTGGCAAAACGCTCGTTAGCAGCGACTTTGCCTCATCTATCCCACAGATCACTCCTCCTTTAGAAGCATAAAACTCCATCAAAACCTTAGGATTTTTCGACTCTAGACGGAGAATCTCCTTCGTCCAGTGAAGGTATTCATCTGCCGGATCACCTCTTATGACGGAGGGACGTATTTCAAACTGTGGAGAAGTCATTTGGTCACCCTATCGTATCGAATTTATGAATAATTTCAGTTTCTTTCAAGCCTAGTTTGAGCGTATCACAGTAGCACCAAGAATCTTTTCCAAATGATCAAGAGCCGTCTCATGGGCATTCAGATCAAATGAGGCTACAGCGTTGCCGGGTACTTTAACTTTATAGTCTCTATTTCTTGCATCAGCAGCCGTATGCATAACGCAAATATCAGTACACACCCCACAAATTGTAATTAGATCGGGAGCAATATCAGCAAGTTTTTGGTCAAGATCGGTCTTAAAAAACCCGCTATATCTCGTCTTATATATTAATTCTCCCTCATATGAGCGTAACTCGGGAATGAGCATCGATTCTTCCGTTCCCTTAACACAGTGAACAGGAAACATTTCAAACTCTAAGTCGTCGAGTTCATGGCTGTCACAAATAAATATTACAGAGTCGCCACGGGACTGATGATCTTCAATAAGGGAACATATATTAGGGATAATAGCTCTACTTTCATCCCCACAATACAGGTTATGTCCCTCAACCATAAACCCCACAAGCATATCGACTACAAGCAAAGCATTTCCCATCTTAATCCCCCTAGAACAGACCGGCAGAACATCTGCGACATCTTATAGGCCGTTTTCTAGGCAAATTCTACCTTACGACAATGACATAATAAGAACTGCCCAGCCGTCAGATCAACGTGGCCTACCTGATAGAGTTTTACGCGAAGCCGCGAGACCACCAAATCTAATCCTCAACAACCCTTTTACGTCATCCCAGGCCGTTCTGAAGATATTTACCCTGGTATCGGGATCATCAGTCCAATTAACTGGTATTTCGCAAACGCTATAACCATTTTTCTCTGAAATGATCAATAGCTCTGTATCAAAAAACCAACCTGTATCCTTAACTAGAGGAATTACATTGTTAACAACCTGTCGAGAAACAACTTTGAACCCACATTGCGCGTCTCTGAACGAGACAAAAAATAACGCCCTGAATAGAATACTGTAGCACCGTGAAATAATTTCTCTTTTAATAGTTCTGCCTGCTACATGGGATCCTTTACAGAGTCTAGAACCTACTGATAGTGAGCACTCTCCAGAAGTGACAAGATCCACAGCATCTGGCAGATGGGCCAAATCAGTAGATAAATCCACATCCATGTAAGCAACAACGTCTGCTTGGCTTTTCATCCAAGCAGACTTTAAGGCTCGGCCACGTCCTTTCTCAGTTAATCTGAATACATGGATTTTCGAATATTTTTTTGATAGCGCACATGCGACAGAATACGTATCGTCAGTGGAGCCATTATCCGCAATAGTAATTTCCCAATCATATGACCTCATATACCTTTCGCAAAACTGAAGCAACTTACCAATACATACTGGTAACGCCTTTTCTTCATTAAGTACTGGTATAACAATTTCTATGCTGGACAATAGCCGATATCCTCAATATCTGCGATAACTAATGGTTGAAATGACGCACGCCAGTAAACACCATTACAATCCCTGCTTTATTTGCGGCTGCGATCACCTCATCGTCTCTAATAGACCCTCCTGGCTGAGCGATGGCTGTGATGCCACCCTCCGCTGCCATCTCGATATTATCCGCAAATGGCATGAATGCATCAGATGCCAATGCTGATCCCTTAGATTTATCACCGGCGATGCGAAGAGAAAGATGAATACTAACGATTCTGTTAGGTTGCCCTGCACCCATACCAACCATCACATTATCTTTTGCTAAAACTATCGTGTTGGATTTAATATGCTTTAAGCATTTCCATGAAAATTCTAGATCTTTCCACTGCTTACTGGTTGGCTGCCTTTCAGTAACAACTTTCCAAGAACCCCTATCTTCCCTAATATTATCAATTGTCTGCAAAAGAGCCCCTCCAGACACAGACTTCAGACTAACTTCCGTTAATGCGCCTGTTGGCACATCCGCTCTGAGTAATCGCGTTCTCTTACGCCTCCTAAGTATTTCTAAAGCATCTTCTTCATATGAAGGTGCAATGATTATGTCAAATAGAACCCCACGCATCGCTTCTGCAGTTTCCATCTCCAAATTCCGATTGAAAGCAACAATCCCCCCATATGCAGACACGCTGTCACCTTGAAAGGCTTTTTCGTAAGCCAGAGCCTGTTGGTTATCAAGAGCAATTCCGCAGGGATTTGTATGCTTGACGATTACACATGCACTATCATTAAAATCTGTTACGGATGTCCAGGCTCCATCCGCATCCAATACATTGGTATATGACATAGGCAACCCATGCAGCCGTTCAGCACGAACTATCCCGCCTGATCCCAATACACTGGCATAAACAGCACCTGATTGATGAGGATTCTCTCCATAGCGCAAATCGTCAAGTTTGCTATACGCCGCTGTGAACTCAGCGGCATCTAAAGGTGTTTCATCGTTAAGCCATGTCGCTATTGCGGAGTCATAGAATGAGACATGTTGAAATGCCTTGAGAGCCAATTTCTTTCGCTCTGATTCAGAGATAGAACCTCCACTCAGCAACCGTTCCCCGATCCAAGCATAGTCAGAAGGATCCACAACCACTAACACGTCGGGGTAGTTTTTTGCAGCCGCCCGAAGCATAGTAGGACCACCTATGTCTATGTTCTCTAAACCATCCTCCAGAGTTGAATCCGGGTTTAGCACCGTTTCCACAAATGGATAGAGGTTAACAACAACCACATCTATATTATCAATACCAAATTCTGACATCTGTGAGCGATGATCTTCCAAATCCCGTCGCCCTAAAATCCCCCCGTGAATGGCGGGATGTAAAGTCTTGACCCTTCCATCAAGGATCTCAGGGGAGCCAGTTACGTCAGATATTTGGGTTACCTTAACGCCCGAGCTGGAAAGGGCATCAT
>CETR01135844.1_pt1 | contig 12071 bp, 10 predicted proteins | sample 531281 | NCBI WGS metagenome assembly CETR01 (sample SAMEA2622568, study PRJEB7988) | marine metagenome | biome: marine biome (ENVO:00000447); feature: mesopelagic zone (ENVO:00000213); material: "saline water (ENVO:00002010), including plankton (ENVO:xxxxxxxx)" | depth 696 m
CAGATCCTAACCGAAAGCATTACCGCTACGTGGAACTTATCGTACACCTTTCGTTCGCTCCACCTTACGGTCGATTATACTGGAAACTTGTATGGTCCGATGCGTTTACCGCTCTTGGGCGATTTGGACCCTCGAAGTGAATATTCTCCCACTTGGAGCATCCAGAACATCCAGTTTTCCTACAAAGGACTGAACAATTTTGAAGTGTATGGAGGTATTAAAAACTTGTTGGATTGGACTCCGAACCGTGGCAACCCCTTTATTATCGCACGGGCCAACGACCCGTTTGATAGAGAAGTGACATTTGACAGCAATGGCAATGCCGTGGCGACACCCAACAACCCCTACGCGCTCACTTTTGACCCCAGTTATGTCTATGGACCCAACCAAGGGATCCGTGGGTTCTTTGGCTTGCGGTACACGGTTTTTTAGAGAGTAGGGAGTATCCTATTTGAAAACGGTTATTTTTGAATCAGATACAACCCTTTTATGAAGACTCATTTGCTATCCGCTTTAATAGTGATATTATTTCAAACATCTTGTTCGGGACAATCAAAAAGGATTGAAGAAAAGATGATGGAATGTACCTATCAATCCTATCCAGATAATGGTTTAGCTTTCAAACAGCTTATTTCCGATTATCAAACTCTACTCATTGATGAAGAAATATTGGCTGACAGCTCAGCTAAAAGTTATCGGGATCTTCTTAAAAAGTTTGCTGATGGAAAGGGTTTCGACAAGGTTCCATCCAAATACTTTTATATAGAATTTCGAAATCTTGAAAAAGGAAATGAAGAAGCACTTCGGAAATGCAGAGAACAAGTTTTAAATGATTCAGCCATGTATTCCTCATCAAAATTGAAGGCTTTTAAGAGTGTAATTCAATCCAACAGTCCAAAGGCATCAATACAAGCAAAAGAAATCTTAGATGTTTTATCCGAAGAAGATTTTGAACTCCACCTCTATAAATTATGCACTTTTATGATGTTTAGTTACATTGAAACTGATGCCGGTGTTGTTGAAAACGCTCAGACTGTAACAGATTATGACCGAACAAAGGCCTTAAATATCAGACTGACTAAAAACAAAGAAATCCTAGTCAACAATCAAAGTGCTTCCATGGCAGAACTGAAAACACTTGTGAAGGAATATGAGTATAATAATGAATCGAAATCTACAATTATACTCATATCCCATGCCGATTTAAGTTATGGATTTTACAAACAAATTTCTGATGCCATCATTCAGGAAATAGCCGAATTAAGAAATCGGATTTCGATTGAAAAATTCAATCTGGAATACAAAGCACTGAATGGAGAGCAAAAATCTCAAATAAACGAGATTTATCCGCACAAGTTTGTAGAAAAAATGCAGGAATAGAGAAGAGATAATTCCAAATTTCTTCCCCTATCTTTGATACCATGCCCAAGTACGATTACATCATTATAGGAGCGGGAGCTGCAGGACTATTGTTGGCTGACGCTTTGGGCAAGGATGAGTCCTTTGCCTCTAAATCCATATTGGTGTTGGACAAGGATGATAAATCCAAGAACGATCGTACGTGGTGTTTTTGGGAGCACGGTAAAGGTCGATTCGATAATCTGATCCATAGAACTTGGAAACATATTTATGTGGGTGGGCAGCAGCTTCAAAAATCAACTTCCATTGCGCCCTACACCTACAAAATGCTACGCGGCATTGACTTTTACAACCACTATGTACCAAAGGTAAAAGCCTATCCCAACATTACTTGGGTGCAGGAAGAAGCGAAACATATTGAAGAGCTCGAAAACAAGGTTTTAGTAACTACTTCAGCTCAAAAGTACTCTGGACAAACGGTATTTTCCAGCCTCTACGACCCTTCAACTCCTTTAAAACAAAGCAAATATCCCGTTTTGCAACAACACTTCGTAGGCTGGCAAATAAAAACCGAACAGTTGGTATTTAAATCAGAAGAGGCTACTTTCATGGACTTTTCCGTGCCTCAAAAAGGTAATACGCGCTTTATGTACGTACTACCTTTTTCAGCTAACGAAGCCTTGGTGGAATACACCTTGTTCTCTGAGCATCTATTGAAAAAAGGTGAATATGGAGCAGCCATCAAAACGTACATTTCCGAGAACTACGGTGATACAAAATACTCCATCGAAGAAACAGAATTTGGCAGCATTCCGATGACCTGCTATCCGTTTCATCAACACAACACTGATAGAGTTTTTCACATTGGAATTGCGGGTGGATGGGCCAAGCCAAGTACTGGATATACCTTCTACAATACAAGTCGGCAAGTGCCAAAATTGGTGGAATATTTAAAAACCGGGAAACCATTGACCGAATTCCACCAAAAGAGCAGGTTCTTGTTTTACGATATGCTATTGCTGGATATTCTGTACGAGAACAATCACTTAGGTCACGAGATTTTCGAATCCATGTTCAAAAGAAGGAAGGCATCGCTGATCTTAAAATTCCTCGAAAACGAGACCAATTTATGGGAAGATCTCAAGATTGTAATGGCACCTAAACCCATGCCTTTTATCAGAGCCTTGTTCAAACGGGTGTTCTAAACGGTCCGCTCCATCAAACTTTCGCCAAATTGCTTTAGCAAAGCCTTGTTTTTCTCTGGCAGTTCGGTTTCCGCCAAAGCGTCAAATGCCTTTTGGGTAAAACTTTTTATGGCTTTTTTGGTTTCCTCCACTGCCCCACTTTCCTTAAAAATGGTTTTTATGGCAGCTACCTTCGCTGTGGAATCTTCAGGTTTTATGGAATACAAATGCAACAGACCATCTTGATCATCTTTGGAGGCTTTTTCCAAGGATTTTAAGTACAAATAGGTCTTCTTGTTTTCCATGATGTCGCCCCCAACCTGTTTACCAAAGGTCTTAGGGTCGCCAAAGGCATCCAAATAATCATCCTGTAATTGAAACGCAATGCCGAGATTACGACCGAATTCGTAAATGGCATTGGCATCCTTTTGGGTTGCATTCGCCACAATGGCCCCCATTTTCATGGCGGCAGCGACCAGAACCGATGTTTTGTACTCGATCATTTTCAGATATTCGGTAATCGTCACATCGTCACGGGTCTCAAAATCCACATCGTATTGTTGGCCTTCGCATACCTCCAGTGAAGTTTTACTGAACAACTTGGTCAGTTCAAAGTACATTTCGGTCGGATAGCTTTCGAAAAACTGATAGGACAAAATCAACATGGCATCGCCTGAAAGGATTCCCGTGTTCACGTCCCATTTTTCATGGACCGTGGTCTTACCTCTTCGCAATGGTGCATCGTCCATGATATCATCGTGCACCAGGGAAAAGTTGTGAAACATTTCAATAGCCAGTGCGGCATCCATCGCATCTTTGGCTTTTCCCCCAAAGGCCTCGGCGGTCATTAAAGTGAGGATGGGTCGCATTCGTTTCCCTCCCAATCCCAAGATATATTGTACGGGCTCATACAAATTTCTAGGTTCTCCTAATCTGGTCCTTGCTTTGAGATACGTAACAAACTGCTCTCTATATTGACTAATGATATCGATATCTGACATGGAGCCAAAAATACATTCAAATATTGAATTTGGGATGAAGGCTCCACCCTAAAACATGGATACTTTGTATCCAACCATGGAAATTTGGGTTCTTTTGAAAAAAATTTCAGAAAAACTGCAATAGAATGATTTTTCCTCGTCTCTATAAGTGAAAAGCAACCTGATCCAACTGAATGGCAGCCAAAACCGATAACCGTAACAACCTGACCGACTTCTTTACCGAGGAGTATGGGTCGCTTCGCTCCTATGTGCAGTCCAAGATCAGGGACACTTCGGAACGGGATGCAGAGGATATTGTGCAGGACGTTGCGTTACGGATGTTTTCACGATCAGATGATGCCCTGCCCATAACCAACGTGGGCGGATTCGTGTACAATGCCATTCGAAACAGGATCATAGACATTATGCGTGGCAAAAAAGAGAGGAAACTGCCCAGTGATGACATCGATCAACAGTGGCGGGAGTTTGCCGAGTTCTTTTATGGAGATGCGGACAACCGTTACTCACCTGAAATGGAACAGGCACTCAAAAAAGCCGTAGAGGATTTAAAACCTGCTTACAAGGATATCATTATCGCCATCGATTTTGAAGGATACAATTACAAACAACTAACGGAAAGAACAGGAATACCGCAAGGCACCTTAATGTCCAGAAGACACCGGGCCATGTCGGAATTATCAAAAACATTGGAGAATATAAAAGAACTGAGTTATGGAACATAAAAAAGAATTTGGGAAAGCCGTAGAAAAGAAGGTGGAGAGCACCGTAAAAAAAGTGGTCAAAGTTATTGCCATGGTCATACTGGGGATTGTAGTGTTCCTTTTGGCCAATTATCTGTTGATGCGACTGTGGAACTGGCTCATGCCCGATCTTTTCGGCGTGGGAACCGTTACCTACTGGCAAGCTTTAGGGGTTTTCATCCTAGCTAAACTAATATTTGGCTTTGGAGGTGGCGGTGGAGGAAAAAGCAAGGGTAGCAGTCACAAAAAGAAAATTAAATCGTCCCATAAGTGTACACCGTGGAGAAGGGATTTTGACCAATGGAAACACTACGACCAATTTTGGAAAGAGGAAGGCGAAGAAGCCTTTAAAGCATACGTCGATAAAATCAAAAACGAAAATCATGATACATCAGAAGAAAAGTAAAACCCGAAAAAAATACTTGCTACAGTTCAGCCCCTTTTTCTGGCGGCTGGGAAACATTGACACCAATTCCCCAGACAAAAACCTTCAACTTCGGCCTGTTTTTGTAGAGGGAAAAGAATCCAGTTGAAACAATTCATCACTCCTTCGTTAAAAAATTGTAAAACCATGGAAACTTTTTTTGTTTTTAAAGTTTCCATTCCTACATTTGGCCCCTGATTATGAAGGAGACCATTATAAACAAAGCAACCGAAATGTTCTTGAACCTTGGTTTTAAGAGCATTACCATGGACGATTTGGCCCATGAACTGGGAATATCAAAGAAGACCATCTATTCCCATTTTAAGAACAAGACCGAATTAGTGGAGGAGGCCACCATGACCATGTGCGATTTCATTACCTGTGGAATTGACAATATTGTGGAATTGAAACAAAACCCCATCGAGGAGCTATACGAAATCAAGAAGTTCGTCATGGTGCATTTGAAGGATGAAAAATCCTCGCCTTTGTACCAATTACAAAAATATTACCCAAAGATCCATTCCACCTTAAAGGAAAAACAATACAGCTCCATGCACGGTTGTGTTGTTGAAAATGTTAAGCGAGGTATGGAAATGGGTATTTATCGGGACAACCTGGATGTGGAATTTGTCTCCAGAATATATTTTTCCGGGGTAATGAGCATCAAGGACAACAACCTGTTCCCTACGGAAATATTCAGCAAAGCTGAACTGTTGGATTATTATTTGGAATACCACCTAAGGGGCATTGTAACCCCCGAAGGAAGAAAAATACTCAACTCAATCATCAATTCAAACAAAGAATAAATGCGAAAAACGTTAATCAGCCTATTCCTTATACTTCCCTGGTTGGCATCTGCGCAAGATACCATCCCGAACCTGAGCTTGGACCAGGCCATTGCCTATGCACTGGAACACAATTACAGCTCCATCAATGCAGAAAGGGATATTGTGGATGCCCAAAAACAAAAATGGGAGACCATTGCCACTGGACTTCCACAGATCAATGGGGCCGTCAGCTATCAGAATCAATTGAAACAACCTGTCTCCCAGATTCCCGCGGAGTTCTTTGGAGGCGAGCCCGGCACCTACCAAGAGGTGGTTTTCGGTCAGGCACAATCCATGTCGGCCACCGCCACATTGAGGCAACAAATTTTCGATGGCTCCTACATTGTTGGGGTACAGGCAACCAAGACCTTTCTGGAATACAGCCAGAACAACAAGAAAAAAACGGAACTGGATGTTCGTAAGGCGGTAGTGGAAGCCTACGGCAATGTACTTTTGGCCAGGGAAAGCGTTCTGATCTCCGAAAAGAACAAAGCCACACTCGAAGAAAACCTCTACGAAACCAAGCGTATCTACGAGAATGGATTGGGTGACGAGGAAAGCGTGGACCAATTGCGAATCACGTTATCCTCAGTGGACAATCAACTTAAAAACGCCCGCCGCATGGAGGAGATCACCCTGCAAATGTTGAATTTGGTGCTAGGGCTTCCCATTGAAACACCTACGGTATTGACCGAAAACTTAGATGACCTGACCCAAAGGGAAATCGATCTGGGATTGATCGATACGGAGTTCAATATCGAAAACAACGTGGACTATAAAATGGCCGCCAACCTCAACGAACAACGTTTTTTGGAGTTGAAATTGGCCAAGAGCCGTGCGCTTCCCACATTGAACGCCTTTGTGAACTATGGGGGAAATTCCTTCAGTGACAGCTTCAACTTTTTGGATAGCGGGCAACAGTGGTTCGGTTCCTCTATTTTAGGGGTGGACCTTAATATTCCGATCTTTAGTTCATTGGGAAGAAGCGCCAGTACCCAACGTGCCAAGATTGCCTTGGAGAAGGCAAAAACCCAATTTACCGAAGCACAGGCACAGATTCGCCTTCAATTGGAAAGTGCCAAAAGCGACTATATCCTGGCCATAGAGCAGTACGGCACCTCCAAGGAGAACCTGGAATTGGCGGAACGCATCGAAAATAAAAATCAAATCAAATATTCCGAAGGGTTGGCGACCAGTTTTGAACTGAGACAGGCCCAAACCCAATTGTACACCAGTCAACAGGAGTATTTACAGTCCATGGTCGATGTCATCAACAAGAAGACTGAACTGGAAAACATTTTAAACCAATAATCAAGAAACTCAATCAAAATGAAAAAAATAATTCAACTATCCATACTAGGTTTACTTGTGGCCTCCTGCGGAGGCGGAAGCGGCCAATCCGTTGATGAAGCATTGGCAAGCAAGGACCTGGAGGTCATGAGGGCCAAGCGCACCTCCATTACAGAAGAATTGAAGGTATTGGAAGATCAGGTCAAAAAGCTCGATGATGCCATTGCCGAACTGGATGACAACTCAAAATTACCTTTGGTATCCACAATTACCGTTCAAGCTGAAGAATTCCAACATTACTTGGAATTACAGGGCGATGTGATGACGGACCAAAATGTGCTGGTATATCCAGAAATGGCAGGAACCCTTTATCGTGTGTATGTGGAAGAAGGACAGCGCGTATCCAAGGGACAGCTGTTAGGTTCCATTGACGACGGCGGACTTTCAAGCCAACTGGCCCAATTAAAGACCCAAGCAGAATTGAGCAAAACCACTTTTGAACGCCAAAAAAGGCTTTGGGAACAGAACATTGGTTCAGAAATCCAATACCTACAGGCCAAGACCCAATATGAAGCACAACAGAACGCCGTAAAGCAATTGGAGAGCCAAGTAGGTAAATCGTCCATTCGTGCCCCTTTTTCCGGCATCGTGGATGATGTGATCAAAGATCAGGGAACCGTGGTCAGTCCGGGTCCGGGCTCCGAGGTGTTCAGGATAGTGAACTTGTCGGACATGTACATCGATGTGGAAGTGCCGGAAAGCCATTTGCCAAACGTAACCCCGGGCAAAACCGCTGAGGTCTACTTCCCTGTACTGGGTGAGGCCATTACGACCAAAGTACGCCAAACCGGTAACTTCATCAATCCCAGTAACAGATCCTTTGTTGCTGAAATTCCCGTTCCCAATAAGGATGGGCATATCAAACCCAATCTTACGGCCCAAGTTAAAATCAACGACTACACCAATGGTAATGCCATTCTCATTCCCCAAAGTGTTGTCTCGGAAAATGCCGAAGGGGAGCAATATGTTTACACCATCGCCGAAAAAGACGGGGAAATGGTTGCAAAAAAGTCCATTATAAAGCCTGGTAAAACACAAGGGGATTACCTTGAAGTCCTTGAGGGTCTTTCCGCAGGAAGTCAAGTGATTGTTGATGGTGCCCGTAGTGTTAGGGATGGACAAAATGTCCAAGTTTTGGATTCCACCACAACCGCTAAAAACCAATAGACCACAATGGAAAAAGCTAAAAAGAACGCAAATAAAGAATTTCGGCTTTCTTCATGGGCCATTGCCAATCCGTCGGTGATCTATGTGATGATCGGACTGTTCTTCATCATAGGTCTGTCTTCCTATTTTGCCATGCCCAGGGAGGATTTTCCCGAAGTGGAGGAAACCAAAATATATATAAGCTCTGTATATCCCGGCAATACCGCTGAAGATATGGAACGACTTATTACCGATCCTCTGGAGGATGTCCTCAAAAACATAAGCAACGTAGTCGAGATCACCTCGACCTCCCAGGAAGATTATTCCATGATCATTGTGGAGTTCGACGAAGAAATCTCGGTTGAAAATGCCAAGCAAAAGGTAAAGGACGAAGTGGATACCGAGAAAGCCGGGGAAGATTGGCCGATTTTCAATGGGGCCAAGGTGGAACCCAATGTGTTCGATCTCAACTTGGCCGAATCGTTCCCGATCATGAACGTAAACCTTACTGGGGATTATCCCGTTGAAAAGTTAAAGGACTATGCCGAATATTTGGAGGATGAGATCGAGGATCTTCCCCAAATAAAAGAGGTTGATATCCGAGGCGCACAAGAGAAAGAGGTTGAAGTTGCGGTGGATGTATATAAAATGATGGCCTCCAGGGTCAGTTTTGATGATGTTATCCAAGCTATTTCGAATGGGAACATGACCATGTCCGCGGGTAATTTGATCACTAGCGGCCAACGAAGGACCATCCGTATCATTGGCGAGATAGACAAGCCGTCCGAACTCGAAAACTTTGTGGTCAAATCCGAGAATGGGGCCATTTATCTGCGTGATATTGCCTCTGTATCCTTTAAAGAGGAGGATAAGACCACCTATGCTAGGGAACACGGCTCTCCCGTGGTCATGTTGGACATAAAAAAGCGATCTGGAAAGAACACCATTGAGGCCGCCGATATGATTCGTGATCTAGTGGACGATGCCAAGGAGAACCACTTTCCCCCAGATTTAACCGTGTCCATTGCAAATGATTCCTCGAGCAGGACTTTGAACCAAGTGGACGATCTGGTGAACAACATCATCTTCGGGATCATCCTTGTAGTGACCGTTTTGATGTTCTTCTTGGGCTTTAGAAACGCTCTTTTCGTAGGTTTCGCCATACCCATGTCGATGTTCATGTCCTTTATGATTCTATCGGCCATTGGCTATACCCTGAACACCATGATCCTTTTCGGACTCATCATGGGACTGGGAATGCTGGTGGACAATGGGGTTGTTGTGGTCGAGAACGTGTATCGCCTGATGGAACAGGAAGGCATGTCACGTAAAGAAGCAGCCAAAAAAGGTATTGGCGAAATAGCCATACCCATTATCATATCCACGGCTACCACCGTGGCCGCATTTGTGCCCTTGGGTGCATGGCCCGGTATCATGGGCAACTTCATGATCTTGTTCCCCATCACACTATCCGTAGTGCTTGGTTCCTCATTGTTCGTGGCCATCTTCATGAACTCCATGTTGGTATCACAGTTTATGCAGATCGGGGAAAAAGAGCTGACCAGAAAACAATTGATACGACTGAGCATCATTCTGTGCGGCTTTGGCCTGTTCATCTATTTTGTGGGAGGACCTGTTCGCGGGCTTGGAACACTAATGATCGTAGTGGCCGGTATGTTCTGGATCTATAAGTATTTCCTAAAACCGTCCGCGCGTCGTTTCCAGACCAAGAGTTTGGTTCGATTGGAGAACTTTTACGAAGGACAACTGAAAAAGGCGCTCCGAGGAAAAAATGTGTATTGGTATGCCGGACTTACCTCTCTGTTATTGATATTGGCCTTTGTTTTCTTTGGAATATCCTTGGGAACACAACGTACCAAAGTGGAATTCTTCCCGGACAATACACCCAATGAAATCTATGTGTACATAGAATATCCACAGGGAACCGACATAGACAAGACCAACGTTATTACCAAGGATATCGAGGGCAGGGTATATGGTGTGACCGGAAGGAGCAAATACAACAATGGGGATTACAATTATTTGGTACAATCCAGTGTATCCCAAGTAGGCAAAGGTGCCGAAAATCCATTTACTGAAGGAGGCTCGGCAGCGGAAATGCCACATCGTGGTAAGATAACTTTATCCATGCGCGAATACAAATACAGGAATGGATTGGATACCGAAGAGCTTCGCCAACAGATTCAGGACACCTTATCCGGCGTCTATCCGGGTGTTACCATATCGGTTGAAAAAGATGCCGTAGGACCACCCGCTGGTTACCCCATCAATATTGAAATCGAAGGGCAAAACTATGATACCTTGATCAATACAGCTGAACGTATGCGCAACTACATCAACAGCAAGAACATTGCAGGTATCGAAGAGCTCAAAATCGATGTGAACAAGAGCAAACCCGGCATGCAGGTCGAGGTAGACCGTGCGAAAGCTGGTGAGTTGGGTGTTTCCGTGGGCCAGGTAGGTCAGCAACTGCGAAGATCCATATTTGGTGATAAAGCAGGTATTTACAAAAAAGAGGGCGAGGATTACGATATCAATGTTCGTTTCAATGAGGATTTAAGGTACAATACGAGTGCCTTGTTCAACCAGAAAATCATTTTCAGGGACCCATCAAATGGTCAGATCAAGGAAATCCCCGTATCTGCAGTAGCCGATAAAAAGAACACCTCATCCTTCAGCGCCATCAAACACGTGGATACCAAACGTGTGGTAACCGTGTATTCCGCATTAAAACCCGGGTTTACCGATGCTGCTGCCATTGTGGCTCAAATCCAAGAGGAAATGCAAGAATTCAAGGGTCTGCCACAAGGAGTCAACATCGATTACACCGGTCAGATCGAGGAGCAGAACAAACAAATGTCGTTTTTGATCAGTGCATTCTTTTTGGGTCTCGGACTGATTATGCTGATTTTGATCTTTCAATTTGGTGGTATTTCCAAACCTACCATCATTATGATGGCCATTTTCTTGAGTTTTATCGGGGTATTCGGTGGTCTGATCGTAACTGGATGGCCATTTGTGATCATGATGACCATGATGGGTATTATATCATTGGCAGGTATCGTGGTAAATAATGGAGTGGTGCTCTTGGACTATACCCAAATCCTGATTGACCGTAAAAAGGTGAACCTGGGCATTTCCGATGATGACCTTTTGAGCAACGAAGATGTCACCGATGCCATCATCAAAGGAGGTAAGGCGCGTTTACGTCCAGTTCTATTGACCGCGATTACCACTGTTTTGGGATTGATTCCCCTTGCCATTGGACTTAACATCAACTTTGTGGGTCTATTCTCCGATTTCGACCCACAGATCTATATGGGAGGTGACAATGTCATCTTTTGGGGACCACTGGCCTGGACGGTCATATTTGGCCTGATTGTGGCCACCTTCTTGACCCTGATCATTGTTCCTGTTCTATTCAACATTAGTTATAGACTTAAGATCAGGATCAAAAAGTGGCAAACTGGACATCAAACCCCAGAGGTAGTGACGGAAGAATAGGAGTTTTCATCATATCAAACAAAAAAGCCCCGACCATTTTGGTCGGGGCTTTTTCTTAAACACTGATTTTAACTTATTGGTTTACCGTAACGGCATCGCCTTGGTTCCAATTTTTTACTTGTACAATACGGTTGTCCGTAAAGTCCACTTCGTTCAATCCATCATTCTGCCAAAAGAACCACTTCCCGGTCTTTTGTCCGTTTTCGTATTGGCCGGTGGCAATTTTTTTACCTTCGACATTGAACATTACCCAATCGCCATGCAACTTTCCGTTCAACATATAACCTGTCTGGGCAATTTCGCCATTGTCGTGAAAATAAGTGGCTTTCACCATTTTTCCCATTTTTTCAAAGGTCGGTTCGGTATCTTGAGCAGATACAGTTACCGCAAACATCACCGCCAAAAATAATACTGCTTTTTTCATACTGTATGGGATTTTAATATTGTTATTATCAAATGATAACGTAACAAAGTTACTTAAATTTTACATTAATCACACATTTACATAACATTTA
>CETR01010682.1_pt1 | contig 12059 bp, 10 predicted proteins | sample 531281 | NCBI WGS metagenome assembly CETR01 (sample SAMEA2622568, study PRJEB7988) | marine metagenome | biome: marine biome (ENVO:00000447); feature: mesopelagic zone (ENVO:00000213); material: "saline water (ENVO:00002010), including plankton (ENVO:xxxxxxxx)" | depth 696 m
ACATTCTTCTGGGGCCATATCGATCTATCAAATAGCCCGCTAGAGGCCCTTCAACAGCTCCCTCGGCACGTGAGAGTGAAAATATTAAGGAAGTAGATGCGCTACTTAAATTGAGAGCCTGTTTTATGGGAAGGAAAAAAACTGAAAACCCGTAGAAATACACGCCACCGCCTATCGCGTTTACCACGCAGGTAGCGGCTACTATCCACCAACCGTAAAATATTCCTCCACCTTTTTTTTCGTTAGTGCTTGGGGGCATGTTGGAGGGATTGGATCCTTTCATGTTTTTGATTCAAAGATAGGGTATCAAACTATAAATTCGATTACCTTGACACGATCCATTGAATCGCCATTTACTTTCTCAGATAGTAACATCCGTTTTATTTATTCGACGTGCGTCGTCATATTTTTCAGCTGATCAAAGTATGTCAAAAGATTAACGTCTCTAAATCAAGAGTCTTGTGACCCAATAATTGGCAAGGGGAGTTCATTTTTTTATGACGTCTAATATTCGTTCCTGGTTATGCGGACCTATGGTTGCTGTGGCCACACCATTTAAAGAGGATTTATCGCTTGATCTGGACGCTTTGACTGAAAACATACGGTTTATGGTCGATGCCGGAGTTGTTACTGGCAAAGGAACTCTTCTAGTTGGTGGAGCAGGAGGGGAGCATCCGGCAATGAACCTTGAAGAAAGAAAAACAGTGATGACTACGTCTGTTGAGGCCGCAAACGGTGAAGTTCCTGTTCTGTCGAGTGTTCAACATACAGATGTTCGGACAATAGTCGACTTAGCTCAACACGCGTCACAAATAGGGCTTAATGGTGTGCAACTCGGCCCCACCTATTACTATGAGCCATCAGAATCTGACGTGGTTCGTCTATTTCAGAAGGTGGACGAGGAATCTGATATTAACCTTATGATTTACCACACGTGGTGGGAAGGTCTTACTATGAGTCTTGCACTGATAGATGAACTCTCAAATATAGGGAGTGTTAATGCGATGAAATGGTCTGCTCCCGAAGGTACTTTGTATCGAGATGGACTCGATAGATTTGCAGGTACACTAGCTATCATAGATAACTCAGGTGAACATATTCTGAGCCATGTTTTGGGAGCAACGGGGTTTATAACACATCTCAGTGGATTCTGGCCTGAATACCCTGCCGAAGTATGGAACCTACTTAACGATAGAGACTATATCTCTGCGAAAAATAAGTTAAGTGAGTTCAAGTGGAAGTGGCGAAAATGGGTGGTGAAGGTCCTGTCATATACAGGTGGAGAAGGACCATTTATTAAAGCTGCGATGGAGCATGTAGGGCTTCGAGCTGGCCCTCCACGACCTCCCTCCATTAGACTGCCCAGCCATCTTCTGGAAGAGATGATTCACTTATTTGAAGAGGCAGGCGTGCCTACACGGAGGAGTTGATCGATACGATCATCAAAGAATGGAGGTTCTGTTATGAAATTTGGATTTTATCTACCTACCCATGGTTCTTTGGCAACCAGAGAACCACTACTAAAAATAGCTTCCCACGGAGAAGCACTCGGTTTTGATTCTATGGTTGCAGGTGATCACGTTATAGCTCCTATCGACCCAAAATCACAGTATCCATATTCGGTCACTTCTGAAGTCCCCTGGGATCAAGATGGGGAGCATCTGGAGATGATTTCAGAATTAGCGTTCTTGGCGGGAGCAACAGAAAACACGAGTTTGGTTACTAGTGTATTAATAGTGCCTCATCGGAATCCGGTTCTAACGGCTAAGATGCTGTCCACGATAGATGTTCTTTCTGGTGGGAGATTGATCGTAGGTGTGGGTGTAGGGTGGCTTGAGGAAGAATTTCAAGTTCTCGATACTCCGCCATTCAATCAGAGAGGAAAAGTTACCGACGAATTCATTCGTATGTTCAAAGTTCTGTGGACTGAGGAAAATCCGTCTTTTAGAGGGGATTATTACAGTTTCCCTCCCTTGCAGTTTGCACCAAAGCCGTTGCAAAAGGACGGTCCACCTATTTGGGTGGGGGGACAAAGCAGGGCAGCAATAAGGAGGGTGGTTAGGCTCGGCAATGCATGGCATCCAGTAGGTGCTAATCCGGCCTCGCCATTGGAACCCAAGGAATTGGCTATTGAAGTCGACTATATGCATTCAGTGTGCGAGAGGTATGAAAGAGATCCTTCTGAATTATCTATTGCCATAAAAGCTCCAATATACGATGTGGAAGTTGTGGGTGATGGTGGTCGGAGGAGATTTTCAGGGGATTCTGACCAGATCATTGAAGATATTATCGAGTATGAAAATACAGGTGTAAGCCACATTATATTGGATACTAGATCATCCAATCTGCAACAATTTATTGAGAAGATGGATTGGTTGTCAGAAGAAGTGATAGAAAATTTTAGATGACTAGAACTCTGTCTACACCCCACTTTTCATATTAGTGTCTGGGATTGACTAGCATGCACATATCTGGCCGAAGTCGGGAATATGCTCTACCTACTCAGCCCAAGTGCAGCTCTTAGGATATCTTCGTTAATTCCCAAAATTATCGCTGATTCTGCTAGGTTAGGAGGTGGAGGACCGAGGGCACTTCTCAGAGATTCTTCAGGAACACCAAGGATTGATGCGGCCCTGGAAAGATCAGGATTTTTGTTTGGGGGCTCGTTTCTTACATCCATATTGGATTGTCGGGGTACGTGGCTACCAGATGCTGGAATTCCAAAGTAACAGCCCACGGTATATGGATATTCTATTGTTGCATGATAGTGATAGCCCAAAACTCCATGGTTATGGCCATGACACATGTCTAGGTCTTTATTAGTCATTTCGATCCCCATAGACCCTTTGTAACCGTGTAATGGAAACCCATCATTTATGTAACCCACAATATCTGAATGCCCATCGCTTAGGAATTTATTGTCTAGCCTCTCAGGTATGAAGTGGTAATGATAATCAGTCATTGCTGGGTGACCGCCAAAAATATCCACTATTTCTTTGGCGACTGCATCTTCACCTCTAGCATCAGAGGCGTTGTAAATGACTACCCCATTTTTCGTGATTCCGATTGGTCCTAGCGAAACACATGAGGGGCTATCTGCTTCTGAAGGATCAGTGGAATATGATACTGAGAACTCTCCGGATGAAGGGATTCCGGGATTACGGTCTATCTCGGTCAGGATCGGATAGTCAGTCATAGGCCAATCTCCGATCTTCCCGTCTACGGGGAGATTATTTGTTTTAATAGTTCGGGTATTGCCAATAATTGTCTCCTCATAAGTGCCTGGAGTTGCCTCAAATGACCCTTTTGGCAACCATAGTTTTTCGAAAAAATTCCAAGTTTTCATAGTAAAATCAACCCAGGTAAGCCTGTCAGTGTTGGAACCTGGTGCGTTAGGATTTTTTGCATTGCATGCATACAGGTAGCCTTTCTGAGGACTAGTGGTAGTGAAATAATCGTCACCCAATCTCAGTTCAGAACAAACTGGACCACTTTCATCGGTACAAATTTGTGAAATTATTTTGAACGGGTTTGGTGTGGGGTTCGGCAATTTGGGTTCCACGACTTCTTTTTTTAATGTGGGCGTAATTACTATTGGAGTTGGTGTCTGGGTGGGGGAGGCTGTTTCTAGAGTTGTATCTTTGGCTGAAACTGGGAACTTTTGGGTCTGGTTGGTAGTTCTGGTCGAAACAGGGGTTGTTTTTACTGTCGGTTGGTAGGTTGTGACTGATATGGGGGTATTCGTAGAAACGTATTCGATAGATTCAGAGACATTTGTGGTTGATGTGGGTTCGGAGGTTAATGATACGTTGGTGCGAGGCCGTGACTCGGAAGGTTTTAGGGGGAGTAGATTGCCCTCCTCGCTACTACAGGCGATGATGGTTAGGAAGGCGAGGATAAAACCAGTTGAGATTATCTTTTCAGTCATTGACTCGGATTTTCTAAAGGTTCCCAAAATTAAACTTCAGCAAATTCAGCGAAATAAATTTATCTGTCCCGTGCTGAATGAATAAATTGTCCGTGTATGTTTCCGTCTTGATCAACTATATTTGTGGATGGGAACTTGACAGTCATAGTGCATGCATGACCGGGGGCAGCCAATACGAAGTCGCCGACCTCCATTTTTTCTCCGTTAAGCTTGACCACGCCATGCTCTTCGCTCTGTAGAACCAGGATTGCTTTGTCGTAGCCAATGATCCGAAATCTATGTTCTAGTGGCTGGTCTGAGGAACAAGCTTTAGACCCTATGTCTACTGTGACAGTATCCTTTTCCGGGTCTCGATCCACTACTTGCCCTAGAATGAGACTTGCTATCTCAAACGGCAGTTCATCCATCTCGGCATTACGTGTGTCCCAATAAATCCAAGTACCGGGTGTGGGACGGATCCTTGGATGATTTGCATAGTAAAAGAAAGACCATGATCCTCCCGCTAGATTGTCAGTGACTGGGATTCCCTCATTTTCTGATCTCACCCAAATATTTTCCATTTCCTTAATAGTATTCGAGGCCATGGACTTTCGCTCTTCTGCGGAAGTCACATATGTGGTTTCGCCGTCGAATACATGTACCCCGACAGGAGTCAGAAACTCTGTGTCTGCTATGGATGTATAAAAATGTACTGCATCGCTACCTGGCTGAACCCCAGTTCTTCTCATTCCACTGTCCAAATCCATGTAGACACCGACTTTTCTCCCTATATTACTAACTGCCCTGTTCAATTCTTTAAGGTGCTCAGAAGTACTGGCAATTGCACTAAATTTTATTTCCGGGTGGCTATCGACTAGATGAGTGAAACGAGCTAGTTTTATAGGATGAATTAAGGGATAGGCCATAACTATCTCAAGACCACCATTTAAAGCAACCATTTCGACCTCTTTAAGAGTGGCGCATTTGAATGATCGGATTCCACGTTCTATTTGCATTTTTAAGATGTCGGGGGATTTGTGTGTTTTCGCATGAGGCACCAAATTGCTTGGGCTACCACAGATTTTGATGATTTCGTCGATGTTTTTATTGACGAGATGTGGGTAAGTAAGCATGGTAGGAGTGTCTAATAATTCTGGATTATTTAGGTTATAAACGCCATAGTTCATTTGTAGGACTCCCTTAAATAAATTAGATCAACTGAATCTGAAGGTTTTTGGTGTCGTCTGAAGAATTCTTGTTGATATATTGAGTTGCATTTATCGCTTTTGATCCTCGAAGCGCTCAGTGTTTTGGTGAGGGGTCAAGATATCTATTTTATCTTCTATTTGAGGAGATGTCCCTCAGATGATGTGGGAGAATGTCATGCTGAGGAATTTATTCGGTTCATTCGTTATCCTATGAGGTAGAAAATGAGTATGTCGAAGGAGAAGAATTTATGAGACAAATGTCACTGGTAGCGTTTCTTCAAGCGCAAAACTGTACGACACTACCCTCATCATGGAGACATCCAGAGGCTCGTATAGATACTTATTCTCCTGATTACTATCAACATATTGCTAGGGTTCTTGAAGAAGGCAAATTTGACATAGGTTTTTTTGATGATCGCTTGGCAATGCCGGATATGTATGCTGGTGATCACTCTGAAACCGTCAAAAACGGGATACGCTGTACGAAGCTAGATGCTGTCACCTGTCTAATGACTATGGCTGCCGTGACAAACTACCTTGGTCTCGGGGCCACCTATTCAACAACGTATTACGAACCTTTTCATGTTGCTAGATTGTTTCAAACTCTAGATTTGATGACGAAGGGTAGAGCTGCATGGAATGTAGTCACATCAGTTAATGATAACGAAGCTAAGAATATGGGACGCGAAAGTCATACGGATCATGACTTGCGTTATGACAGAGCCGATGAATTTCTAGAAGCTGTGTTGGGTCATTGGGACTCATGGGATGACGATGCGATAGTGGTAGACAAAGCAAATAATTTATACGCACATCCAGACAAAGTTCGACGAATTGATTACAAGGGCAAATATTTGAGCTCCCGAGGACCCTTCACCGTGCCTCGGACTCCTCAGGGACATCCTGTTGTTATTCAAGCTGGAGGTAGCCCCCGTGGGAAGCAATTTGCCTCTCGGTGGGGGGAGTTGATTTTTGCTGGATATCGTAATCTTGAAGTTGGTAAAACTGAGTATGCATCGTTGAAGGCGGCGGCGGCGGCGGCAGGGCGTGATCCTAAGCATATGAAGATAGCTTCTCTGATGTATCCAATAGCTGCTGAAACTAAATCTGAGGCAGAAGATAAAAGAGCGGCATATGAGTTGTTGTCAAACGATATGGATCAGTTATTACTATTATCGGAAGCACTTAATTTTGACTTTGCCCAAAAAGGTTTGGACGAAGAGTTCACTGATGATGAAATTGAAGGTCTCCAAGGAATGCAAGCTATGCGTGACAGGGTAATTTCCACTGGGATAAAAAACCCTACACCGAGGGATTTCATGAGAATTACTAGAAGGGGCTTGTTAAGTGATGGCCATACCATGGTCGGTGGGCCAAAAGAAATTGCCGATGAGATGGAAGAATGGTTCCATGGGAGGGCCTGTGATGGGTTTGTTGTAGGGCCCACTCATCAACCTGGAGCTTTTGAGGATTTTGTTAAATATGTCGTACCGGAGCTTCAAAAACGCGGTGTTTATAGAAAAGAATATACGGGTTCCACTCTACGAGATCACTTGGGATTCGAGCGAGCTGAAATTGGATCCTGGAAAACAACTTTCGATAGTGTTGAAGGTTTCTAGGCCCTTATAAATTTCTGGACGCTTCTGTCTCCTCTGTCGATTCCGAGGAAAGTTTCACTAACTTCAGAAACATAGAAACTTCCTTCAGAATCGACTGCGATTCCGTGGGGAGCTCCAAAAAGACCGGCACCGGGTTCATGTTTGACTTTTCCGATGATCATAGGATTACGGCTAGCTGAGTCAGGTAGCCCGGACCCGGTTTCGGAATCATCTACTTTGGCTTCTTCTCCCCATCGTGTAAGCAAATTACCTGATGAGTCCAGAATGCTTATTCGATGATCCAATTCTGCTACATAGAAATTTCCATCAGGGCCTTTTCTTACATCATTGGGGAGGTTTACATTTTTCCATTCTCCCAAAAAATCGCCGTGTTTAGTAAAAAATTGTATCCGGTTGTTATATCTGTCCGTTGCATAAACCTTGTCATCGTCTTCGTAGTCAATGTATACACTGTGAATGGTGTCAAACTCTCCAGGACCACTTCCATTTCCACCCCACGAAAATTTCAAGACTCCATTTGGATCAAAGCAATGTATATGTGAGTTACCGTATCCGTCCGAGGCGTAAAAATCTCCATTGGATGCTATAGTCAAATGAGTTGGACGATTGAAAGGTATGCCACTTTGCTCAGGGGCGTTGATTAAAGGACGGCCGATCGTTCGAATCAATTTCCCGTCTTTGGTCCATTTTCTCACCGTATGGTCACCAGTATCGCTAGTGTACAAATGGTCGTCAGGTCCAATACTTAGACCATGAGGAACAATAAAATCGAATCCGATTTTGCCCCATCCGTTAATGTATGTGCCATGCTTGTCAAAACACATTATTGCCGCATAGGGTCCTCGGTTAAATACGTAGACATTGTCTAGGCTATCTACCGCGACGTCAGCAACTTCCACGAAAGGCCAACCGCGTGGTCGTTTAAAGAAATTTTCCACCACTTTAAATTGATACTTTCCAGTGCCGTAAACAGTCATAACAATATTCCTTTGAGAGTTAAAAGTTTTTTTTGATACTAAACTCTACGGCGTATTCTAGACATAGTTGTAAGAATAAGTAAGTTTCCAACTAGCCTTTGACCATCACAGTAACTAGTTTTTGGTTTTTTTAGTGGAATCGAGTAGGCCGATAGGGTTGCAAAGAATCAACACTGGACTCTGTTGCTATCTCTAGAGCCCCAAGGGCTCCAACAATTGGGGCAAGAGTAACGCCGCTATGCATAAGAGTGATGTATATACGGGTTGACTTATTTGGAAATCCAATAACGGGTAGTCCGTCTTCTGGCATTGGCCTTAGCCCTACTGGCACCCGTTGTGCTTGAACACCATCTAGGCTCCGAAAATATCTTGATGCTCGTTTCAATAATGAATCTGCGTATTCTTGCGAATCATCATCGTTTTCGTTTTCCTGATCTCCAGCTCCACACATTAAGGACCCATCGGTAGCTTGCCGTATATGTATTTCTCCCTCATCTCCTGGGCCTGGGGGAAGATAAATAGTAGAAAGAGTCTCCATAATTGGTGGAAGAGGGGCCGTGCGAGTAACAACCCCAGGGCTTACACGCTGAGGGAGGTTTATGCCTAGGCTTGTTGCGAGATCAGTTGAATCAACTCCTGCTGCGATAACAACTTTATCGAACTTAAATTCTTCTCTCTGTGTGTTTAAAATGACTTCTTCGGCTGTTTCGACGATAGATTCAACTGAGGTATCGAGATAAATATCTCCACCATTCTCTTGGACTTTCGCCATGCATGCCTCTGTTACTCTGGTCGGAATTACATGACCTTCAGTGAGCGTATGTATGCCTGCATAAAAGGGACCTATATTTAAATTGGGTTCAAGCTCTGACAATTCTTCTTGGGTTATTGTCTGGATAGGGTATCCCCAAGATTGGAGGCGTTCACATTGATCGAGAAGTTCTTGTCCTTTTTGTTGGTCTGCATAATATGTGACGTTTCCTCCCCACTTTAAGCCGACGTCAACTCCTAAGGTTTCATTGAATCTTGCCCAAAGGTCCATTGAACGATGATTTAAATTAAAGTAGTGTCGCGGAAGTTTCCCAAATGCATTAATCCAGGCAAAGGAGTGACCTGTTGCACCTGATCCAGGGAGATCTTTATCAAAGACAGTCACATTTTTGCCATATGTTGACAGGTGAAAAGCAACCGAGGCCCCAACTATACCGGCCCCTATAACTGCGATTTTATTTTTTTTCATAGATATCCTGTAAGTGAATTACACCAAAATGGTTCTCTTTCTGCGTATAAAGTAGATTGACAGACATCTTATATTTTTAGAATCTAGACATTACGTCCTCAGAGAATAATTTTATGGACTTTCGAACTATCTCCGGTTCCATTTCACCTGTGTTCATTTTCATCATTAGATTCGAAACACCAATTTCTTTTAGCTCTAAGATTTGCTCATAAACATCCTCAGTATTACCAGCTATGAAAGTGGATTGAAACTCATTAGGGTTGGATTTTTTAGTAATAGTGTGTGAAGGATTGAAATCATCCCTAGCTTTTCTAAAGTGATTCTGTTCTGTGTCCAAGCCTAGCTGGGCTCTTTCCAGTGCTTCCGAAGATGTATCTGCCACGAATACGTTTTTCGACACCCAAATTTTATCGAGAAGCGTTTCTATTTTCTCTTCGGATAAATTTGCAGACTCTAATTCCTGACGGTAGAGGTTGATTCTATTTGAAATTGAATCATTATCTTGGGCTCCTATTAATATAGGTCTGCGAATTCTTGCCATTTCTCGGGTTGATTCTTCACTTAGGCATGCTCTTATTAGAGGCGGATGCGGTGTCTGATATGGAGTCGGGCGAAGGCTCGGAAAAGCGACATTCCAGTACTTTCCTGTGAAATTAACGGGATTGCCTTCCCACGCCTCTAGAATAAGATTCTCAGCTTCTTGAAGACTCTCTGCAGCGTCTTCCATCGGAACTCCAAAGCCTATATATTCGTATTCGTTAAAGGCAGATCCTTTTCCCGTTCCTACTAAAAGCCTCCCATTACTAAGGTTGTCCAACAGGGCGGTTTGCGCCGCCAATCTCACTGGATGATGAAGAGCCATTTCAACAACGGCGAATCCTATACGAATTTTACGAGTAGTGGCTGCGATTGAGGCAGCAAAAACCACCGGATCCACATAAGCTGTTGCTCCGTCAAAATGATGTTCTGATAGCCATGCTGTGTCAAAGCCTAATTTGTCACAAAGCTGGATTTCACTAAGAGTTTCATGGATTATTCTGTAGTCATTAGCGGGCTTTTGTGACACAGGAAATACAAATGTGCCAAATCTCATAAAAAACTCCAGTTTTGAGTAATAGACAAAGTTATGCTGTTGTTAAGAGGGTTGGTGCCGAGAGAGGGATTCTAGATACAACCTGTCCTTACGTATCGGCTCCTACCATCTGGTGACTAATTGTACCCTCACAAATTTCTTACAGTGTCACATTTCCTGTCTAGTATTAGTCCGGGTCGACAAAATGTCTGCAGAAGAGAAGCAGTTGGAGTGGAATGTGACCTTTATATGTGTATGTGGGGGTCCTACTATTTCTCAAAGCTTCCTTAATGAGCCATACTACACAGAGCAGCAACTGGGAATGCTATTCAGTCAGCTGATGCCGTTAATGTAAGGGGGAAGCATGAGCCAATCGTCAGATGACCTTATCGTATATGTGAATTTGTACAAATTGTCATGGCCGTCTGAAGGGCCGAAGGATGGTCAGATAATCCAGGGTTTTGGAGGTCCTCCTCCAGGCGGTCCAATGTATGCCCCAGCGAGATGGGACTGGCCGAGTCCACAGTGGAAAATATATACGCAACAGCGTCTGAGATGTGACTGTCCGCGAGAAAATGTTATTTATCAGTGGGGTGAAGTAGATCAAGGAGTTCGCCCACATGTTAAAGCCCACACTAGAGAAGATGGCTCAACCTGTGAGGCTGGACATACGTGGAATTCGGTAGAAGCTGGCTTAACTGGTAATGGGATAGATCCATTTCCAGAAGAGCATCTGGAGTCGTTAATAAATGCTCACGGCGATTGGATTCCCCCCTACAATGGAGAAAAGTCACTGTCTGAAACACCATTAAAAGAAGGTTACTACCTCGTTATTGAAGATCGCGAGGCAGATCGTACTACCTTCTTTGAACGTGGCTATGAAGATAGGCTTTAGGTTCTTGAATCCAAAGGAATCATGGAAGCGGTGCCGTTGAGGCAGGGTAAATTCTGTTTCTGGTGGCTCAGACTAAGTCTCTACGGTTTCCCGAATGTGTTTTAGTGAAGCCTTGAGCCAGGAAGGCGTCGACGGTAATATTGTGCCTTACTTTGATTATAGGAATTATGCTCTTGGGAGCTATACTAAAAGCAAGGCGAGGGGCTACCGAGAATTCGATCAAACATGTCGATAAGGAATAAATTAGTGGAATACCAAATTTGGCTAAATGGTGAATTTGTCGAACGGGATCGGGCACAAGTTAGCTTGCTAGACAGAGGATTCAGGCTGGGAGATGTTGTTTTCGACACGTCAAGGACATTTGATGGGAAGGTATTTAGATTGCGGGATCACTTAGAAAGGTTTTATAGGTCTTTGAAATACGTGAGAATCGATCCTCACATGTCTATAGATGAAATGGAGGCCAAAACCTTAGAAGTTGTCGCTAGAAATGAGGATCTCCGACAACAGAGGCATGACGATTACATGATAAGTCAGATCGTTTCTGGTGGCATTGGCCCAAGGGGAGGTGACCCTACAATAGCGATAGTTATTGATCCTCTAGGAAGTCCTCGTTGGGCTCCTGCATACAATGAAGGTGCCAACGTCGTAATCAGTAAAACCAGAAGTTATTCGTCCCAAAGCCTTGACCCCAAAGTCAAACACTACAGTAGGCTAAATTTTGTCCTGGCTGAATTGGAAGCAACCGACTTCGACCCGAACGCTATTCCTTTATTGTTGGACCTAGAGGGAAATGTAAGTGAAAGCATAGGGGCTAACTTCTTTATTGTCCAAGCCGGAAGACTCATAGTCCCGAGAACAGAAAGTACATTGCAAGGTGTTTCAAGATTAACGATTGTGGAGATAGCTGAATCGCTGGGAATACCAGTGGAAGAAGGGAACATACAACCTTACGATGTCTACAATGCCGATGAAGCGTTGCTGTGCAGCACCCCCTACTGCATACTGCCGGTAGGGCATGTTGATGGGCGACAAATCGGCCCAGACGTGCCTGGCCCAGTCACCAACCAGTTGCTTGCAGCATGGAGTGAAAGGGTGGGTATGGATATAGTCGACCAGCTTTCAAGGTTGCCAAGTTGAG
>CETR01006170.1_pt1 | contig 11973 bp, 11 predicted proteins | sample 531281 | NCBI WGS metagenome assembly CETR01 (sample SAMEA2622568, study PRJEB7988) | marine metagenome | biome: marine biome (ENVO:00000447); feature: mesopelagic zone (ENVO:00000213); material: "saline water (ENVO:00002010), including plankton (ENVO:xxxxxxxx)" | depth 696 m
GTGATCCGGACTTTTTTGGCTCTCAATCAAGATATGTTTTGGAAGGTATAGGTGAAATAGCATGGGATGATGCTTGGCAATATATATCTGTTGGCGGATTTGATGGTTTGGCAAAAGCTTTATCACTTACTTCAGAAGAGGTGATCGAAATCGTTTCTGACTCTGGCCTGAGAGGTAGAGGTGGAGCATATTTCCCAGTGGCAATGAAGTGGGAATCGGCTTCTTCTCAGCGAGCAACTCCTGTTGTGATAGTGAATGCGGAAGAGGGTGAACCTGGGTTATTTAAGGATAGACACTTGATAGAGGGGATGCCATATAGGGTTCTTGAAGGTGCTTTGATAGCAGCTTATGCAAGTGGATCTGAGGAAGTGATTATTTATGTAAATGCGGAAGCTACCCTTGCTTATCATAGGTTGGATGTTGCCATACGGAAATGCCAGGAATTGGGGTTTGTTGGAAAAAATGTTTTAGGGACCGAATTCTCAGTAGATGTTCGTTTATTTAGGGGGGCTGGAGGTTATGTTTGTGGCGAAGAATCTACCTTGATAAATACGATGGAGGGAAGGAGAAGGGAGCCACGCTTGCGCCCTCCGTTTCCCACCGAATCTGGGTTCAGGAGTCTCCCGACTGTGGTGAATAACGTAGAAACACTCTGTAATGTCCCTCTAGTCTTAAACTTCGGGCCTGACAATTTCAGGGTAAATGGTACTGAAGATGCTCCCGGGACTAAACTTTTGAGTTTGAGCGGGCATCTACCATATCGTGGTCTGGCTGAGGTTCCCTTCGGGATTACCCTCCTATCTGTTCTTCAAGATGTAGGAGGGCTTAAAGATATAAACGATTTATCAGGAGTTGCGGTGGGTGGTCCCTCCAGTGGGATATTACCGACTGACTTACTCGATCTAAAAATTTTGCCTGGAATTATCGACGGTAAAAACGTAATGTTGGGAGCGGGCGGAATCGTGGCCTTATCAAAGAATACGGACCCCTACGAAGCCACGATTCACCTCTCCAAATATAACGCGGCTGAATCCTGCGGCAAATGTACTCCTTGTAGAGAGGGTGCACCCAAGATAGTTAGTATGTTGGAGAATGTAAAAAATTCCTCAGACAGGTCTAAGGAATTTAAAAAACTTGAGATGTTGGCGAAAACTGTAAACGCAGCTTCTCTTTGTGGGCTTGGACAAGCTGCTGGGAATCCATTTCTTAGTTACTTGAACCATTTTAGTCAGGGACAGGGGGATTAATTTGATAAATGTAACAGTAGACGGAAGTTCAGTAGCCGTTGAGGATGGTTCGTCTGTACTTGATGCGGTGAATGTCTCTGGAATTCCTTTACCCCAACTGTGCAAGGATCCCGACATGAAACCCATCGGAGCATGTCGAACTTGTCTTGTGAATATCGAGGGTGTACGAGGATATCCAGCATCTTGCTCTACTCCTTGTGCCGATGGTATGTCGATAAGCACCAGAGGATCAGAATTAGATGATATAAGGCAAACTGTTATAGGGCTTACAACAGGGATGGTGTCAAATTTTGAATTGGGGTCAAATACTCACAAAGAACTTTCTACCGTTGCTTCAACATTTGGTGCCGTGGAGAATGATTTTCAACCAAGGAAACGTGAGTTAGTAGATAGCAGCAACCCAGTGTTCGATATCGCAATGGATTCCTGTATTTTATGCGGAAGATGTGCTCGAGCATGCCAGCAAGGACACCAGTTTATAGGGGCGATCGATGTAGTTGGCACAGCAACCGATGCTCGTATAGCAACATTCATGGATAAGCCTCTTATAGATTCAGTTTGTACTACGTGTGGACAATGCCTCTCAGTTTGCCCTACGGGCGCTATTTCAACGAAAGAATCTCCTGAAAACATTACTGAATATGTAAAAACTACGTGTCCATATTGCGGCGTGGGATGTGGGATTGTTGCAGGAGTAGGAGAAGACGGCATTATTCAGGAAATGCTCGATGACCCAGATAATTTATCTAGCCTCGGCATGCTCTGTGTTAAAGGACGTTTTGGGTATACCTTTGTTCACCACGAAGATCGCATTACTAGCCCATTGATCAGAAAGGATGGGGTACTTGTGGAAACGACGTGGGAAGAGGCGTTGGATCTCGTGGCCAAAAAATTGGTTGAATATCAAGGGGACCCTTTTGGAACTCTTTGCTCCGCTAAGGCCACAAACGAAGATGGTTATGTACAGCAGAAATTTGCACGCCTTGTCATGAAAAGTAACCATATAGATCACTGCACCAGATTGTGTCATTCTCCCTCTGTTGAAGCCATGCTAGAGTCTCTAGGCAGTGGCGCTACAAGTAATTCATACATTGATTACGAGGAAGCCGGATGTCTCGTCATAATTGGCTCAGATGCAAATTCCAACCACCCTGTTGCCGCCTCAAGAATGCGCCGAGCAGTGATAGAGAATGGAGCAAAACTCATAGTAATAAACCCTCGGCGAATTGATATGTGTGATTTCGCAGATTTGTGGTTGAGACCCCGTCCAGGAACAGATGTCGCTCTCCTAAATGGCATAGCTAACGTGATCTTATCTGAGAGCCTGGAGGATACAAGTTTTATAAGAGATCGTACTGAGGGATTTGATGACTGGAAAAAAATCATCGAAAAATACGATCCGGAATACGTTGAGACTGTGACTGGTGTTTCCAAATCTGACATTATTGCCGCTGCGAGAATGTATGCTTGTCCTCCCTTTAGTGGGTCGTGTCTTATTTGGGGTATGGGTATTACCCAACACACCATGGGAACAGCGAATGCTCATGGATTATTGAATTTGTCTTTTGTGTCTGGGCAGCTTGGCAAACCCGGGTCAGGAATTTCTCCCCTCCGTGGTCAAAACAATGTGCAGGGATGCGGTGACGCAGGGTGTGTTCCAAACGCTTTCCCTGGATATCAATCTATAAATGAAGACACTGTGAAAAAGTTCTCTGCTGCTTGGGGTGGGGCAAACCTGCCAACGGAATCAGGGCTTGTTGTAACTGATATGGTTCCCGCCATCGATGAAGGTCGTATTAAAGCGATGTATGTGACGGGAGAAAATCCACTTTTGAGCGAGCCAGATCTTGCCCATGCAGAAAAATCTTTCCGTAGCCTTGAATTTCTAGTTGTACAAGATATTTTTCTTCACGAGACTGCTCAGATAGCAGACGTTGTTCTTCCTGCATGTTCGTTTGCTGAAAAGGATGGAAGCTTTACAAATAGTGAGAGAAGAGTACAGAGAGTTCGCAAAGTACTTGAGCCGGTTGGCGAAAGCAAGGCAGACTGGAAAATATTTTGTGAGTTGGCTGAAAAAATTTCCGATATTACGGGCGAAGATTTTGGTTCGGAATTTTCATATGACCATCCTTCACAGATTTGGGATGAGTTCGCTTCACTCACACCCTTAGTTGCCGGGATAAACTATGAGAGGCTAGAAAACGGAGGGATTCAATGGCCTTGCCCTGCTGTTGATCATCCCGGCACGCGATATCTTTACGAGAAAGACTTCCCAAGGGGTGATAGAGCAAAATTTGTTGGTTTCGAACAAGGTAAAGCTGCGGATGAGTTACCTAATAGAAGATTTCCTCTGATTCTTAATACTGGGAGGATTCTCTATCATTGGCATGGTGGAACAATGACTCGAAGGGCTCATGGTCTTCTTGCTAGGGCTTCTGTTCTTCAAGTGGCTGTTAATCCTGATGATTGTGATACGTATGGTTTGAACTCGGGCGACAAGGTTTGCATAAAGTCCAGGCGCGGCGAAATGGAAGCTGAGGTCTTAGTTTCAGAAAAAATGAATTCTGGTGAAATTTTTGTTCCCTTCGTTAAATTACAGGAACAGGCAGCAAATTTTTTGACTAATGCTGCATTAGATCCCGACTCACGTATTCCCGAATACAAGGTTTGCGCAGTAAGAATGGAGAAAATTTAGTTGACTACGTTAGGAAATACGGGAAGATCAAACCCTGGACAATTTGATGGAAAGAAAAAACTTTTATTGATTCCCACCATACCTATAACTCCAGATTTTGAGTCGGCCAATGGCGATCTTTGCGATAAATATTGGGATGAGGTGGTGCAGCAGATAGGGGGATTGGAGTCGGCTCTCGCGACCGTGAAATTTGTATTTCACGAGATGATTCACGTTGGAGGGGAAGAGGGTGTGAAACTTGTTGAGGCTGTCTCTATGAGAGCCTCATCTAGTATCAAAAGGTATATTGGTTCAGGTGCATCAATGGAGCCCGTCGAAGATGAAGAGGTTTTGAGGGAGATTTCTGATTGGCAGCGTTGTATGTCTATTGGGTTATTGAGCAAAAAAGTCTATGAACTTGCAATGGATTCTTATCAGAACCTGACCAAGCAAAGGTTTGAAACAATATCGCAAAAGATATCCGACACGATGAATACTGATGATGTTGCTCTACTTTTCATTGCTGAAGGGCATGGAGTGCAGTTTGAATCAGATGTCCAAGTGTTTTACGTATCCCCTCCTTCCGCGAACGAACTTCGTAACGCTATCAGAATCCATGTGGAAAAACAGATGGCTGAATTTGAAAAACAATCCGAAGATGAAGCCTAATATTCTGGAGATTTTTGTCGATGTCTAGCTCCCCCGTATCAAAAAGAAGCAAAGATTGGTTTGAAACACCCGAATTGTATGGTTGGCTAAGGAGGGCGGCATTCAAGGCTGAGGGCTTTGAGGAGCCATCTTATGAAGGAAAGCCAATAATCGGTATATGCAACACTTGGAGCGAATTAACTCACTGTAATGCTCATCTACGTGATTTAGCAGAATCCGTAAAAATTGGTGTGTGGCAGGCCGGAGGATTCCCGATGGAATTTCCGGTCATGTCTTTGGGTGAATACAATATGAAACCAACCACGATGCTCTATCGTAACCTGTTGAGCATGGATGTAGAGGAATCCATTACGGCAAACCCCCTCGATGGCGTCGTTTTACTAGGTGGGTGTGATAAGACAACCCCCGCTTTATTGATGGGCGCTGCAAGTGCTGATATACCCTCCATCCTCGTTACAGGTGGACCACAGTTGAAGGGTAATTGGAAAGGAGAGGAGCTGGGATCCTGCACAGACTGTCGGCGCTATGAGGTCGAATTGAGGGCTGGAACCATCACTGAAGACGACTGGGCGGAACTACAAAGTTGCATTGTTAGGAGTTCTGGTCACTGTATGACAATGGGAACAGCCTCCACAATGGCGACCATAGGGGAGGCTCTTGGAATGGCTCTGCCTGGGAATGCTGCTATTCCTGCAGTAGACTCCAGGAGAAAACAGATGGCAGAGGCAGCGGGACGGCAGATAGTGGCAATTTCCCAAACCGATCTAAAGCCATCGAAAATAATGACTCAGTCAGCTTTTGAAAATGCTATTAGATGTGTTCATGCGATTGGCGGATCTACAAATGCAATTATTCACCTGATAGCCATTGCAGGAAGGGTGGGCATTGAATTGCCGCTTGAGCTTTTTGATGAGCTTTCGAAAACTACTCCTTTTCTGCTTAATCTTAAGCCTTCAGGACAGTATCTGATGGAGGATTTTTATTACGCAGGTGGTGTGCCAGCTCTTATGAATAGAATTTCTCATTTACTGGACCTGTCTAATGTCACCGTTACCGAAAAAACTCTTGGGGAAAACATAGCTGGCCAGCAAGCGCATCTGCCAGATGTAATCAGGTCAATAGATGATGCTTTGGATCCTGAAGGAGGACTTGCCGTACTTTACGGTAATTTGGCACCAACTGGAGCGATAATCAAACCTACAGCAGCCTCGCCTGAATTAATGGTACACACTGGGAGAGCAGTTGTATTTAATGACCATGATGACCTCTCTGCTAGAATTGATGATCCCGATTTAGATGTGACACCGAATGATGTTCTGGTAATGAAAAACGGGGGTCCAATTGGGGCATCGGGAATGCCGGAATGGGGATTTTTGCCAATTCCAAAGAAAATATTGGCTACTGGTGTCAGAGATATGGTCCGAATTAGTGATGCACGCATGAGTGGAACTGCCTTCGGGACCGTCGTTGTACATGCGAGTCCGGAATCTGCCAACGGGGGGCCTCTGAGTGCGGTGGAAAATGGGGATCGAATAACTCTTGATGTTCCTAATCGTAGGCTAAGCTTGGACATATCTGATTCAGAAATGGACGGTCGTATAAAAGCCAATTTTGCTGAAGGCCCAGAACATAGAAGAGGATTTAAATGGCTACACGCAAGGCACATAACTCAAGCTGACAAGGGATGCGACTTTGACTTTCTTAGGTCGGAATCGCTCCAATGACCAGGATGACTATTCAACTCCCAAAGTATCTATCCAATTGCTAAGATCCGAGATACAGTCTCGTGTAATTTCATGTGCCATTGCATATTCTTTATACGTGACATCAATATTTCGACTTTTTAAGGTCTCGTTTATATATCTGCCTTCCTTAATTTCTAGCACCTTATCATTCGTACCGTGGGACACAAAGATCGGGATGTCGGAACGCTGAATATAGCTCTGGTGATCCTCTCGGAGGATCGTACTCAGGGCCATTACTCCTTTGAATTTCCTATTTTTCGTAAATCCCATTCTAAGTGCCATGGATCCACCTTGCGAAAAGCCTCCTATTATTAGATTGGAGTCATTAAATCCATATTGGGATTTGGCTGAGTCTATGGTTGAAAATGCCCTTTCAGAAGAAACGTTGATGTCATTAGTGTAATTTTCCTGGTCTTCGTAGTTCCCCCAGGAAAACCCTGTCTGGTTGAACCCTAGTTGGAGAGATAGTGGGGCATTAGGGCATATCATTAAGTGAGATCCATTTCGTATCAGGCCCGCGAGTGACGCAAGATCACCCATGTGGCTTCCATATCCATGCATTAAAAACAGGACACTACTATCCTCGGTTATCGAGAAATTCTCTGGAACTACAGCCATGTATTTTAAATTTTTGCTTGAAGACAAAGCTAACTCCTCGTCGTTGCCAGTGTTGATGTGGCATTATTAATAAACTGAAATGACTGATCAATATCATACAATTACACTTTTATCCCAAAGTCCAGAAGACACAATTCAAATCGGGCGGCTGGTTGGTACTAATTTGCTTGAGGGAGATGTTGTTTTACTCGATGGTGAATTGGGATGTGGGAAAACTTGCATAACACAGGGTCTTATATCAGGAATGGGATCGGATGATATCGCAAGAAGCCCAACGTTTGTAATTGTCGCTGAATATGCTGGAAGGGTTCCCATATACCATATGGACCTTTATCGCTTGGATAACTTATCTATTCATGATGATCAAAGTCTTGACGAACTTATCTATGGTGATGGCGTTTCTATAATCGAATGGCCGGGAAGGAGCAAGAACTTATTTCCCAGGGAGTCCATTTTGATAGAGTTCGTGAGACTGGATGAGTATTCCAGACTGTTGAAGGTGACTGCTTCGCGTATTGAAGAACATGAAAACTTGGATCAATTTGTAGCGCCAGCGAATTTACAAGATAAGGTCGGTTGAATGGAACTGGGTATAGACACCTCTACTGCGTATGCTAGCGTAAGTTTAAGTGATGCAGGAGCGGTAGTAAAACACCAAACTTGGCTCTCTAAAAGAAACCATTCTGTAGAATTATTGCCGGCTATATCGGAACTTGTTGAAAATGTGGGAATTACTCTGGAAGATCTCGAGGTGATATTTGTCGCATCCGGTCCAGGATCGTTTAGTTCAGTCAGAGTGGGTGTGACGACGGCCAAAGGGATTGCATCTGGCCTGCACGTCCCAATAGTGGGCATACCGACCGCCGATATCGAGCGGCACCCATATTTAAAGCTAGGCGGGGAAGCTTCAGTATTTTTACCGGCTGGTAGAGGGAGGGTCTACCGCATCGACTATCAGGAAAATAACTTCAACGAGGGACAAGAAGTTGAATTGGTATATTTTCGCAAGGATGAGATCGTCATTAATGAGGGACAAATTGTATGTGGAGAATCGGTAGAAGAACTTATCAATAGTGGTTCAATAGACCGGTCTTTGAATGTAATGGAAGTTGCACCCCCTACCCGATCGATGTCTTCGATGGTGTCCATAGGGTGGCGAAAATTTAAGAAAGGTTCTGTAGATGATGTGGCAGCATTAGAGCCAATTTATGTGCAAAGTTCTCAGATTGATTCAGCTGAGAGAGCTAGACAGAAAAATTAATAAAGTTTTAAGTCCAAGGAGAATAGTTTGGAAAAGACATTGGTGTTAGTTAAGCCTGACGGAGTACAACGTGGTTTAATCGGAACAGTTATTGGGCGAATTGAAAGCAAGGGATTAAAGATAGCAGGGCTCAAACTTATTCACGTTAGTGGGGAACTTGCTAAGGAGCACTATGGAGAGCACGTTGATCGACCATTTTTCGGAGACCTAGTCAGTTTTATTACTTCCTCACCAGTCGTGGCACTTGCAGTAGAAGGTGACAACGCCGTTTCAGTAGTAAGAACCTTGATGGGAGGAACCAACCCCCAGGAGGCAGATCCTGGAACTATCAGGGGGGATTTTGGCATGACAATAGGAATGAATCTCGTCCATGGGTCTGATTCGGCAGAATCAGCGGAGAGGGAGCTAAATCTTTTTTTCGATAAGAATGAAATTCTCGACTATGTAAGAGAAATAGATGCCTGGATTATTGAGTGATTCGGATAATATTAGCGTCATGATCGTCGATCCAAGTCTTTTCAATGGCATAAAATTCTCTAAAGTCTTTTCCTAGAATATGAATCACCAAGTCGCCGTAGTCCAAGAGAGTCCAGCCACTAGTGTTATCCCCTTCCCTGTGGTGCAGTGGTAGCGAGAAAGCCTTAAGTCTGGATTCTATTTCATCAACCACAGCACGCATTTGTCTTGGAGATTGGACGGTAAGCACGACAAAATAATCGGCAAATGCACAAACTTCCGATACGTCCAACTCCATTATATATTCTGCTTGGAGGTCTGAAGAGGCGTCAGCAGCTGTCACCCTTGCTTCTACTATTCTTTCCTTATATGTTTTTTGAGATTCCATGGCAATTAATTATATGCTTAACTAGCCAATAATATTCGACGCAGCAAAAGATACAGTGTGCTAGCCTTTTAGTATGAATAAGAAAAGAGTTATAGTCGCGATGAGCGGCGGGGTTGATTCCTCGGTAGCTGCCTTGCTTCTGAAAAATCAAGGTTATGATGTGATCGGAATGACCCTAAGGCTCTGGTCCTCTGATGAGGATTCAGAGGTGGGTGAGGTTCATAACAAGAGATGCTGTTCAGTTGAAGACGTGGAGGATGCAAGGAATGTTTGCGATGTTCTAGGTATCCCACATTACTTTGTGAACTTTGAAAAGGAATTTCAAGAACACGTCGTAAATTATTTTGTTAGAGAATACGACTCGGGTCGAACACCCCATCCCTGCCTAGCCTGCAACGACAAGATAAAATTCGATTTTCTTCTTAGAAGAGCCATGTTTTTAGAGGCTGATTACATCGCTACTGGTCATTATGCCAGGTTAGATAGATCGTCTTCTGGTGTGAAATTGCTAAGGGGAATTGATTCCGGGAAAGATCAATCTTATGTTTTATTCACTTTGAACCAGCCGGAACTACAAAAACTTCTTTTTCCAGTTGGGGAGTATACGAAGAAAGAGATTCGAGAATTAGCTTTGGATGGCGGGCTACCTGTTGCCGATAAGCCTGATAGTCAGGAGATATGCTTTATACCCTCCGGGAACTATCGAGAATTCTTGCAGGAACGGATAAAGGCTCGCCCTGGATCATTTGTTGATACGTCTGGAAAGGTACTAGGTGATCACCCAGGAATTCAATTCTTTACTGTTGGCCAACGAAGGCGACTCGGCCTGAAAAACAATGGGTTGGAGCCAAAATTCGTACTGAAAATAGATAATCAGACGAATGAAATAACACTGGGTGAAGAAAGCGAACTTTATCGAAAGAGGTTCAGTTTCAAAAACCTTAGTTTGACTCATGAGAGTTACAGAAGTGAAGTCATAGATATTTTTGCCCGCATTCGCTACAAGGCTGAAGAATCTCAAGCAACTGCATTTTTTAACGAAGATTCCGGAACTGTTGAGTTTAAAGATCCCCAGAGGGCTATAACGCCAGGGCAGCCTGTGGTTTTTTACAAAGGTGAGGAGCTATTAGGCGGGGGAATTATAGAAAACGTATTAGATGATGGACCTAGTTTGAAGCAATCCAAGATGTTGACGACTGTGTAACAGCACGGGTTGATGGAAGAAACTTCGTTTAGAGTAGAAACAGAACTTATCCTAGGTGGATTCAGTTGTGTTGGAGGCGTTGACGAAGTCGGAAGAGGAGCCCTTGCAGGTCCAGTGACAGCTGCGGTAACCGCGTTTGCACCTGATATCGATGACAGACTAGTTAGAGAAGTAACTGATAGCAAGCTTCTCACCCCAAAGAAAAGAGAGAAACTTTCAAACGAAATTAGGAATTTGGCGGTAGTTTGCTCAGTGGGAAGTTGTTCTGCTGAAGAAGTGGATGAGTATGGGATTGTACTTGCGACCAAAAAAGCTATGCTAAGAGCTATAGCTGACTCTATAAGGCAACCCGATTTTCTTCTGGTGGACGCTCTAGATCTCCCCGAGGCGAAAATTCCATTCCAGTCGATTATAAAAGGTGACCGAAAAAGCCGGTCAATAGCAGCTGCATCTATAGTTGCTAAAGTTTCTAGAGATATGGAGATGAGTAATATTTCGAGTCTATATGATGGATATGGGTTTGAGAGAAATAAAGGGTATGGAACCCGTGAACATATGATTGCATTGTCTGAAAAAGGCCCATCACCTATCCATAGAAGAAGTTTTGCTCCAGTTTCCAAAGTGATGAGGTCGTAATAATAGCTGGTGATCTAGGAGGCATATAAGTTTACGATGCCCATTTATGAGTACCGCTGCAAAAGTTGCTTTTTGGACTTCGAAGTCCTGTATCGTTCATTTACTGAAAATCGTGATACTCAATGTCCAGATTGCAAAAATTATGATGTTAAGAGGAAGATTTCATTGTCGTCATTCAAGATGAACAGAAATGGGTCATCTGAAAAATTCTCAGATTCATCGGATATTGGACGTAATGTGGAAGAAAAATTTAAAACTCATGGTGTAGAAATGCCCGAGAGCGTAAGAAGAACCATAGATGATGCCCGAGGGGGCCAAATGCCTAAAGGGTTGGATATATAAATATGACCCAGTATGAAAGTGTGTTTTCCTCCCTATTAGATGCCTTAGATAAACCCGATAATGGCGTCGACGAATATATGTTGCGGTTGAAGGCAGATATTTCCGAATTTAGTAAATCTTTTTTGTTGGATCCTCCCAAGATGAGAGCTTTTCTGGAGAGTGCAGAGTCTGTACTTTTGCGGCTTGAAACTGCTAGAAGTTTGTCGAATCAAACCTTAACTGGCTTTATTAACGCAGTTGAATCGGAGATAAATATCAGAGTACGAGCTGTTTTAAGGGAAAGTATTAATGGTATCTACACCATTATTGACCCTGAGGCAGTTAATAACAGAAGTTTGGTAGAAGTAACTAAGTTGGTTATAAGCGGTGGGATAAGCGTTATTCAATATAGGGACAAAGTTAATGATCGATCCATTTTTTTGGAGAACGCCCAAGCCATTCAGGAAATATGTGACGACGCTGAGGTTACTTTTGTTGTAAACGATGCAGCGGACATTGCTAATCTAGTCAGTGCCCCATTCCTCCATGTCGGGCAATCTGATTTGCCGGTTAAAAGTGCTAGCAAGTTACTAGGCCAGGCACGAGGTATTGGAAGATCTAACAATGGACCAATTGAAGCTTCGGAATCGGAATATTCTGGGGCCGATTACCTAGCAGTGGGCGCTGTGTACGCAACGAGTACCATGGGTAAGTCATCTAGGATACCTGTAGGGCCAAAAGTGGTAAAAAAATT
>CETR01135459.1_pt1 | contig 11920 bp, 11 predicted proteins | sample 531281 | NCBI WGS metagenome assembly CETR01 (sample SAMEA2622568, study PRJEB7988) | marine metagenome | biome: marine biome (ENVO:00000447); feature: mesopelagic zone (ENVO:00000213); material: "saline water (ENVO:00002010), including plankton (ENVO:xxxxxxxx)" | depth 696 m
AATTATTTTTACAGTGACGATGCCGCTGTTGGCCTCGATTTGCGTTATGCCACCACCGGCACACTCAAACACAGCAACGAGCGTTTTGCTGTGGTCGCTCTTAATGTCGTTTTCAATTACTCTTTTGATGAAGGGATGTACTAGCAGGTATTGCCTATGTCTTATTTAATCGCCCCATCACTCCTTGCCGCCGATTTTACCTGTTTGGCTCAAGAAGTTGACAAAGTCCTTAACGCTGGCGCTGATTTAATTCATTTGGATGTCATGGATAACCATTATGTACCCAACTTAAGCTTTGGCCCGCTTGTGTGCCAACAGCTGGTCAAACGCTTTCCTAAAGCTAAGTTTGATGTGCATTTGATGGCATTTAATGTTGATGAGTTGATTCGTCAATTTGCGAACGCTGGTGCTTATCGCATCAGCATTCATCCGGATGCAACCATTCATCTTGACCGCAGCCTTGCGTTGATACGTGAGCTTGATTGTCAGGCAGGCATTGTACTTAACCCTGCCACCTCCATTGAGCATTTAACCTGGGTGCTAGCACGATTAGATTTTGTATTAATCATGAGCGTTAACCCAGGATTTGGTGGTCAAGCACTCATTCCAAGCGTGATTGATAAAATTTCTCAGGTAAAAAAAGGTTATCCAGCCTTGCCTATTTGTGTGGATGGTGGTGTAACTTTGGATAATATCAAGCTTTTAGCACAAGCAGGTGCTTGTCAATTTATTGCCGGCTCAAGTATTTTTAATAGTTCAGATTATCACCATACTTTGTCTACGATGCGCGCCCTACTTGCCAGCGTCTAAACAATCACTCACAATCAAATGTTCGCGTATAAGCACCACACGCTTATTAAACCCTTTTACGCTTTGTACGTACTTTTTGAGAGTTGATGAACCTATTGCGCGGCCTTATCACAGGTATGTTATTTATTTGGGCAACTGCAGGTGCGGCTGATGCGCGCTATTTGGCCCGCTTTCATACCTATTTAACTTACTTAGATCATCCACCTAAAATTGCTGATACAGCGTTTATACAATTTATTAATCAAGATGCGCCGTTATCAACTAAAATTCGTGAGCGTTGGCTTTATCAATTAGGTCGGGCGCAAAATTGGCAAGATTATCAGCAATTTTATCGTTTTTCGGCTGATAAAAATCTGCGTTGCTTTAATGAGCTCGCTCATTATTACCTAGGCCAGCATCAGCATTTAGTCGAGCAAACACGCCCGCTTTGGTTAAGTGGCCATCCGCTGCCCAGTGTTTGCCATGCGTTGGGTGAATTAATGATTGATAAAGGCTTTTTCAAAGAGTCATTGATTATTGAACGGGTGATTTTAGCTTTAGAAAAAAACAACGTTAAACTTGCCCAAACGCTGTTAAAGCGTCATCTCTCGCATCTTGACTATAACGCTGCTTTATTGCATTTAATCACTCAAAAACCCCACCATATTATCACGCTTAACACACCGCACCGTTTGCAAAGCGTGTTTTATCTGTATGGTTTAAAACAGTTACTCAAAAATAATCCTAAAGACGCGCTTAAATTCTGGCAATTTCCCGAAACAAAAAAGCGATTAAGTCTCGGCCAGCAACAAGTTTTTATTCGTGCCGTTGCCTTACAAAAAGCACGCCGGGGAGAGCCTGAAGCACTTAAATGGTTCAATCAATTAAATCCTGCTTATTACAACCGTACATTAATTGATTGGCAAATTCGTCTCGCACTTAGAAAGCTTGATTGGCCCATGGTAAAAAAACTTATTTTAAGTTTTTATGATAAACATGATTTATATCAGCAATATTGGCTAGCACGCGCTGAGCAAGCCATGCATCATCCTGACAAGGCCAAAGCAATTTATCAAGCATTGGCGCTTAACCGTAACTACTATGGTTTTCTAGCCAGCATGCGTTTAAACCAACCCTTTCATTTTGAGTATGAGTCAAGTATCGACAACGCCGAACTTTTAAAGCCCTACCACTCTTTTTTAGACGAAATTAAAGAGCTTCACCACCAGCATCACGATACTAAAGCCATTCGTTTAATCAATGATTTTGTCTTAGAATTACCCAAAGCAGAAACACAAGCGCTTATTTATTGGCTGGCTTTTGATTTAAAGTGGCCGGCGCGCGCGCTTTATTTAAGTAATCGTCAAGAATTTGCGGATCAACTCGCGTTGCGTTTTCCTTTGGCCTATCAATCCCAAGTGTTACATCTTGCCAAGCGTCATCACTTACCAACAGCTTTAATCTATGCAGTCATTCGCCAAGAAAGCCATTTTAAAGAATCGGTCACCTCAAAAGCGGGCGCCCAAGGGTTGATGCAATTATTGCCTTCCACTGCCAAACAAATGGCACGCCTTGAACACTTACGTTTACCCCTTGATTTATTTGATCCTGCTACCAATTTACGCTTAGGTAGCGCTTATTTAGCCTATCTTACCAAACAGCTTAAGCACCCAATACTGGTGTTAGCCGCTTATAATGCAGGACCAGGTCAGGTGCAACGCTGGCGCTCAAAAGATGGCGTAAGCACTGCTGATATCTGGGTTGAGTTAGTTCCCTGGCGTGAAACACGCAATTATCTTAAAAATCTAGTGGCGTTTTACGCGGTATATGAATATCGCATGGCGCATCAACCAAATATTAATCCATTTTTTACGCCACTTTCTTAAAGCTAGGTGTGGGGGTGGTTTAACCAAAAACGCTGTAAAAGATAGTCAGCTCTTTGTTGTGTATCTTGCAAAATAGCAGCAACAGAAATGTTAGTGGCAAATAATGCTTCCAACAGCTCATCATGCATAAGCCTTAGCTGATGCTGTGGTATAAGTGGCGTGTTGCTAGTACTTTGCTCGGCAGAGCCTGACAAATCATGCGCCACAACGTTTAACAAAGCTTTATTTTTATCAGTCGTATGCGCAAAAAAACTTAAATATCCAGTATGCAGATGCCAGTATTGCTGCACCTGCGGCGTTAACCAGTAGCGATAAAAATCAGCAACCCCTTGATAGATTGCAGGGCTAAGATGCGCCCTTACCCATAAAGCGCCGCCACCACTTAAATTAGGGGCGCGAACCTTGAGTGTTTCATCAACTGGCAGAGGTGCAACACCCACGACAAAATTAGTGGAGGTTTTTAAATTTTGGTAGCTACCTGATGAGTCACTGAGCATCGCGCAGCGCCCGTTGGTAAAAAGCATCACCGCTTCATCGGCTTGCCCACCATATTCAAAATAATGGGCTTTTTGCCAAGACTTCAAGCGCTCTAAATGCTTTAAAAGTAAAGCACTTGAGTAAATTTTTGAGTGGCTTAAATGATGCAGCACACCAAAAGCTTCGATATGTATCCAACCAGGATAGGCCGTTGTAAAACCACATACATAGCCTTGACGCTTTAAAGCACTTAACACCTGACCAAAAGATGCCCAATCTTTAGGAAAATTAGTTTCATTAACACCCACTTTGGCCAAAGCTTTTTTATTGAAATACATCAATGGAATAGAAACATTAAAAGGCAGCGCTTGAAGACGATGTTCTCGGCTATAAAAAGGCGCTACATTTGCTAAAAGTGAATGCGCAGGCATCGTTAGGTGGTAGGTATCGGCAAGCTTATAAAAAGGTTCAATTACATTGGGTGTGGCAAGCATCAATGCTGTACCGATATCAGAAATTTGAATGATATGCGGCGCTTGATGCGCACGAAAAGCGGCAATAAAGCTTATCATGGTGTCATGATAGCTGCCCTTATAAATTGCATGAATACGATAGCGCGATTGCTGCTGATTATATGACTTAACAAGATAATTTAACTCATCACCCAAAGCACCCGCCATTGAATGCCAGAAGATGATATCTTCTGGCTGCGCCAACCCAATACCTGCCCACAATAACCCCAGTAATGCTAGGCACTTAACATTTAATTTCATGCTATTAAATCAGGATAATCACTAAATAAGGCATCCACTCCCCAATCAAGCAACCTACGCGCCAAACGCCTTCTATTCACTGTGTAAGCAAAAAGTTTGATATTTGATTGCTTTATCAGCTCAACTCTTTTTTTAGTTAACGCGCGATAATTCATATGAAGCGAATAACACGGCAGCTGTGTCAATACTTTAAGTCCATTTTCATCCCAAGTGTCTAGTAATAGACCCAGCGGCATATCAGGCGAAATGCTGTGACATAGCGCTAATAATTCATGGTGAAAACTTGATATCAGTGGCAACTGCTTGGTCGCGGGCCAATGTCGATGCACCAGAGTAAGTGTTTTAATAAGGGTTGCTTGCTCCATGCCAGGATACGGTTTGATTTCAATATTAGCATTGATATCGGTATAAGCTAACCACTCCAATGCTTGAATGAGGGTTAATACAGGCTCTCCTTTAAAGCGCCTGGCAAACCATTTTCCCGCATCAAGCGTTTTAATATAAGCTGCATCAACATGCCCAAATTCACCTCGCCCATTGGTGGTGCGCTTTAGGTTCTCATCATGAAACACAAATGCTTCATTATCCGCACTAAGCATTACATCAAATTCAATAAAGCTTGCGCCACGCGCCAGCGCTTCATTAAAAGATGCCAGCGTATTTTCAGGCGCATATCCTGCAGCCCCGCGATGAGCAATCAATTGACGATTTATGTGATAAACCATTTCAAGCACTTTTATTTGAGCGGTTAGAGGCAGCTTCAACGGTGGCGGTTAGCGTTAAGCGATTCGCAAGCGGCAAATAATTAGCTTTAGGCTTTGCCACTGCCATCAAAACACGAGCGTTATTCGTTGGCACTTGAGGCGTAGCATCATCGGTTAAATTAGCGATTTCTAAGCGATTGATGGTGTAATGTTGGTCAGTGTAAACTTCATTAAGTCGTATTAATTCTTGCTTGATTTCTTGATATAAACGCTCACGTAATTGTGTTTCAGCAGCTTTTGTATCAGCAAGGCTTGGCGTGAAAACAATTTGGTCAACGGTATAGCTCATACCAGGTTTACTAATTGCTTTGGCATCTTGGTAGACTTGGGTTAATTTGGCTTGGGGTACGCGTATTTGAGCTTGGGCATACAGTTTTTCAAGCCCTGAGCTATCTTGTGTGCGGTTAAATTGGGTAATATGCCATGATCCTTGCGCAATTTTTGCCAAATGACTCATGATGGTATTACGCGCTTTAACCAAATCTGTATTGTTTAAGGTGGCATGAATATTGACTTTAAGTAGCGCGCTTTCGGTTTTTACCCATTCATGCGCACTTACTTGGAAATGCACAGTATCCAGTAGAAAAGATACATCCGCTTGGGCTTTTAAGCTTAAAATCAAGCTTGCCCCGAGTAGAGCATATTTGTTCATGTGATTCCTTTTTAAAAAATTTAACGGCGCCAGTGTAAAATATTTAACTCAAAATTTATACACATCGGTACAAATGTTTTACGCAACGGCATTATTAAAAAGGCACTTTTTTTATAACCATTGCTTTCAAGCTCAAATCAGTCTATAACTTTAGGCAAAATTTTTTAACGCTCGAGTTCTGATGATTGCCACAAGCATACCTGATATATCCACAACAACACTCGCAACCAACTCACCTGATATCCTAGATTATGCCCTCTCACACGGCTTTGGTAACCTTCATCTAAAAGTAGATAAACAAACAGGTATGCAAGCCATTATTGCCATTCACAATACCCATCGTGGACCGGCTTTGGGTGGATGTCGTTTTATTGAGTATGCTAATTGCACGGCAGCCATGCTAGATGCCATGCGTTTAGCACGCGGTATGAGTTATAAAGCCGCTTTGGCTAATCTGCCGCTAGGTGGTGGTAAAGCGGTTATTATCAAGCCTTCTCAAGAGTTTGACCGCAAGGCTTATTTCTCGTGCTTTGGCCGTTTTGTGCATCAGTTAAATGGTCAATATATTACCGCGCTTGACAGTGGCACTGAATTAACAGACATGGATGTCATTCATCAACACACACCTTTTGTCGCAAGCCTAACACGCTACAATGGTGACCCAGCGCCTTTTACCGCCCAGGGGGTTTTTGTTGGTATTAAAGCAGCCATTGCCTATAAACTGCAACGCCGAAGCCTTAAAGGGTTACATGTTGCGATTCAAGGGTTAGGCCATGTGGGCTTGTTGGTAGCGCGCTTTTTACATCAAGAAGGCGCAATTTTAACTGTGGCTGACATCGATACGCTAAAAGCCCAGCAAGTAGCCGATGAGCTGGGTGCGACACTTGTGGCGACTGATGAAATTCATAAAGTACCTTGCGAGGTATTTTCACCTTGCGCGCTTGGCGCGGTGTTAAATGATGACACTCTAAAAGAACTACAAACCTCTATTATTGCCGGAGCCGCTAATAATCAATTGGCACACAGTTATCATGGTCAAATTTTGCATGATAATAATATTCTCTATGCGCCTGATTATGTGATTAATGCCGGCGGGTTAATTTTTGCTGCAAGTAAATATTTAAATATTCCAGCGGCAGAGGTCACCCAAAAAATTGAATATATTGGCCAGGCATTAACCGATATTTTTAAGCATAGTCAACAACAAAACCTGCCCACTAACCTGATTGCTGATAATCTCGCCCAAGCAAAACTTGCTTAAAAATGATAGTCAAGAAGGATGGTTTGTTATGAAACAGCTTGCGATAACCGATGACTTATATCACTACCTATTAGATAAAGGCGTGCGTGAACATCCTGTTTTGCAGGCATTGCGCGAAGACACCCTCGCTCACCCATTAGCTCACATGCAAATTGCGCCGGAACAAGCGCAATTTATGCAATTTTTACTTAAAATTTTATCCGCTAAAAAAGTATTAGAATTAGGCACTTTTGCCGGCTATAGTGCCCTTGCTATGGCGTTGGCATTGCCTGATGATGGGCAAGTCATCACCTGTGATATTAATACTGAGTGGACTAAAAACGCCAAAATTTTTTGGCAAAAAGCGCATCAAGAACACAAAATTGAGTTACGCTTGGGCCAAGCATCGGATACTTTAGCAACACTTTTTCCTGAATTTAAAGCATCTTTTGATTTTATTTTTATTGATGCTGATAAAACCAATTACAAGCTTTATTATGAGCAAGCTTTAAAATTAATTCGACCAGGTGGCATTATTGCGATTGATAACGTGCTTTGGGGGGGACGCGTGATTGATGATACCGATACGCGCGGGCAAACGCGTGAGATTCGCGAGCTTAATACCCTTCTAGCCCATGACACACGCGTGGAGGTCAGTCTTATCCCCATAGCAGATGGGTTGTTTTTAGTGACGCCTAAATAACATAAGCATCACTTCATACACACTGCTTAAAATATCTAATAAGGCGCATGCCCTGGGGTGCGTGGAAAAGGAATGACATCGCGTACATTACCAACGCCGGTGACATAACTAATCAAACGCTCAAAACCTAACCCAAAACCGGCATGAGGTACCGAGCCATAGCGTCTTAAATCTAAATACCACTGATAAGCTTCTTTATTCAACTGGCAGGTTTCCATGCGACGCTCTAATACCTCTAAGCGCTCCTCACGCTGGCTGCCACCAATGATTTCACCAATACCCGGTGCGAGTACATCCATTGCCGCGACTGTTTTCTCATCGTCATTAAGGCGCATATAAAAACCTTTAATATCTTTGGGGTAATTAATTAAAATGACCGGTTTTTGGCATAATGTTTCAGCTAGGTAGCGCTCGTGTTCAGATTGTAAATCAACCCCCCACTTCACCGGATAAGTAAATTTTACAGTCGCTTGTTGTAGCTGCTTAATAGCCTCATCATAAGTCATGATTTCAAAATCAGCGTTAATAATATCTTCTAAGCGTTTAATACAACCAGGCTGCACATGTTGATTGAAAAAAACCATATCATCCATGCATTTATCAAGCGCACTTTGACACAAAAAACGTAACATAGATTGGCTGAGCGCACAGATATCTTGTAATTGGGCAAAAGCAAGTTCAGGCTCTATCATCCAAAACTCGGCCAAATGACGGCTGGTATTAGAATTTTCAGCTCGAAAAGTAGGGCCAAAGGTATAAACTTTGGACATTGCCAAGCAATACGCCTCAACATTAAGCTGACCTGAAACGGTTAAAAATGTTTCACGTCCGAAAAAATCTTTAGAAAAATCAACGGCGTTATCTGAAGTTTTGGGCAAATTCATCAAATCAAGCGTGCTAACCCGAAACATTTCACCCGCCCCTTCACAATCACTGGCGGTAATGATAGGGGTATGCACCCAAAAGTAACCGCGCTCATTAAAAAACTGATGAACCGCTTGCGCTAGGTGATGACGTATACGGGTTACTGCCCCAATTAAATTAGTACGCATACGCAAATGCGCGACTTCACGTAAAAACTCTACTGTATGGCGTTTTGCTTGAATAGGATAAGTATCGGCATGTTCAACTGTACCAATAATCTCAATATGTTGTACTTGCACCTCGCATGACTGACCCTTGCCTTGAGAAGCTACAAGCTTACCGGTGGCTTTTAGAGCACAGCCTGTGGTGAGCTTCAAAATTGTCTGATAATTTGGTAAATCTTGGGCAGCTACCAATTGCATGGGCGCAAAACACGAGCCGTCGTGTAAATGAATAAACGAGATTCCGGCTTTAGAATCGCGCTTTGTTTTGATCCACCCTTGTAAGGTAACCGTGCTATTTAAAGCAATTTCTTGGTTGAAACACTGTTTTATACTAACTAGCTCTGTCATGATGTACTCCAAACCGATAAATTAACGCATCTTACACCAATCAGGCTTTAAGGAGAAAGTAATGACTCGTCAATTATTTAGCATACTTTTGTTCATCTTTGCATCTAGCACGATGAGCCAAACCACCGAGTTAAAACTTTACCGCGCCTATGGTGAAAATCATCCGCTTATTATCACCGAAGAGCAGCAAGGACACTGCTGGCAGCCATCTAAATTATTAACGCGTGAAGATGCTTGGCGCTGCCAAACAAACCATGCCATCTACGACCCATGCTTTATTAGTCCCTTTAGTGATAGCAGCAAAGCTTTTTGTCCAGACTCTCCCTGGGACACTAAAATAGTACAAATCAACCTGCCAACCAAAGCCTTAGCTCATTCATCTAAACTTGATATGTCTCGAGCCTATCCTTGGGCAATTAAACTTGCAGAAGGCCAAACATGTCTTGCCATCACAAGCTCCAAAAAACACGACAACCAACCTATACGGTATCGCTGTACCAATGATATTTGGTTATTTGGCAAGCTTCAACGCTGTAAGATGCCCTGGCGTATATTAGCTCTAGACCAACATCAGCAGGTGACTACCGTTATTTTAAAAGAAGCGTGGTTTTAAAGGTCGCAATCAGATGAGTATTCTTCCTCTGCAGAATCATTTGGTGCATAAGATGTATCCTTTGTCGCAAAAAACGATGAGCGATTCATCTTGTTAACCAAAATACTTGCCGATAATACCGTACCCACAATAGCTGCAGCGCCGAGTCCTGCGAGTGTAATACCAATGGGTATGATAACTGCTGGCAGAACAAGCACAGTGCTTAAGCTTGCCACTAGAGCCAGAGCGCCGACGCCGGCTAAGATTACGCCCATTGTTCCTAATACAACCGTCCCTGCCGCCCACAAAATATTAGCAGGTGTCCATTTAGAATTTTTGGGGGTATTAAGAGAGTATCTATCTTGCGAATCTGTTTTTTCTGGTTCAACTAATATTTCAGGATGACCATCTTTACCTAAATATTTATTGTTTTCTGCACTAGAATTTTTCTCAGATGTTTGAGGTGCCTTATTTGCTGGATGTTGATTGTCAACTATTTGAATTAAATTTTTAAATTGATTTGGACGCATTTGAACAAACGCGTGTGCCGGTGGTGAAACTTTTACTATCCACTCAATTAGTGGTTCATTTTCTGCATTATCTTGAAGTATTTTATAATCATCGTGCTGTATAAGTGCTTCTTGCGTTTTTTTGCCGCATTTTGTCCACAGCCATTGAGCGCGCTCTAGAGTTTCACCGCAACCTTGTTTAAACAAAATATATAATTGTTGAAAATTTGGATCGCTATCATTGAATTCAAATGTTGCATTTTTTATATATTTATCGAGTAAATCAAATAAACTACATTGATAAGCACAGGGGAAAAAAATATCTTTCGATAATTTAAGTTTTCCAAGGCCAGCCGCTAAATCAAACATACTATTTTTATTAGCATAGATTGCCATACAAACTGCCACTTGTGCTGGTGTAATAGCAGTATCGACCAGACTAAAATCATTATTATTTTCTAAAATTTCGGCAATTTCGTCTAAAATATTATCTATTGATGCAGATTCTGCATGCATCATAGCAATTAGCTTTTTATGAATTTTATAACCAAACCGCCCACTATCAGTTATATAGCGAAACTGTGTTTCAAATACTTTAGCAGGGATTAAAAATGCCTGATCATCCGCTTGTTGTGCGGTTATATCATCAAAATAAATACTTGATAGCACAGGTTGTGTCATGAATAAATTCTTTAAAGTTAATCGTTAAAAATAATTTATTTTTTAAGCTAAATATTTAAATATCTTAAAAGAATATAGTAATATATTTTATGCATATTGATCAAACATTATATTTTATGCTGAATTTAATGTTTTATTTATTCGCCGTGTTATTTTTATAGCAAAAGACATCCAACAATAATAAAAAAGCGCCCAAACAAATGGCGCTATCGGCTAGATTAAAAATAGGCCAGTGGTGGGTTTTATAATAAACATCGATAAAATCGACCACATAACCAAAAGCTGCGCGGTCATAGAGATTACCCAAAGCGCCACCTAAGATAAAACTCAAGCCCCAAAGTTTTAACTTTTGGCAAGCAGGTGTTTTAATAAGCCAGCTGATGATAATCCCACTCATCACCACACTAAACACCGCAAAAAACCAGCGATGCCAACCGCCCTGCCCGCTTAGAAAACTAAAAGCCGCCCCGGTGTTGTATGCAAGCGTTAAATTTAAACCAGGAAAAACAGGATGCGCCACATAAAGCATCATGCTGGTTTTCGCCCAATATTTAGTGATTAAATCGGCAAACACCACGCTTAAACTCAGTAAAAACCATGGCCATCTTTTGATCATGCAAACGTCCTTTGTTCAGCCGTACCGGTAATATTACCCACACATCGCTGACATAATTCAGGATGATTCACTATCTCACCAACTTCAGCACAGCGATGCCAGCAGCGTGCACATTTTGGATAGGTACTAGCGTTGATATCAACAGCAAGCTTAAGCTCAGCGTGTGTTATCAAATCATGCGGCTTCTCTTCAAGTGGTAAAACTTTCGTTTTAGCTGTGATCAATAAAAAGCGTAACTCATCGCCTAACTTTTCTAATAATGCCAAAAGTGACGCATCAGCATAAAGCGTCACTTCGGCCATTAGGCCTGAGCCAATTGCGCCTTGCTGCCTTGTTAATTCAATGGCCTTATTCACCTCATCGCGCACGTTGTGTAATTGCGTCCATTGCTGCATATCAACACTCATTGTTTGTGGCCATGCTCTATACCAAGTGGTTAGAAAGATAGATTCGCTTGTTTGACCTGGAATAGCTTGCCAAATTTCCTCAGCGGTAAAAGAAATAATCGGCGCCAGCCAGCCACATAAAGCTTGAATGACATGATACATCGCCGTTTGACAAGAGCGGCGCGCTAGACTTTCTTTAGGAGTGGTGTATTGCCTATCTTTAATGACATCTAAATAAAAGCTGCCCAAATCGATTGTACAAAAGTGATGAATTTTTTGGTAAACCACATGAAACTGATACGCTTTATAAGCCTGTTCAATCTCTTGTTGTATTACTTGGGCGCGCGTAATTAACCATGCATCAAGCTCGACTAATTCACTTGCAGCCACTTCACAAGACTTATCAAAATCAGCTA
>CETR01116262.1_pt1 | contig 11897 bp, 11 predicted proteins | sample 531281 | NCBI WGS metagenome assembly CETR01 (sample SAMEA2622568, study PRJEB7988) | marine metagenome | biome: marine biome (ENVO:00000447); feature: mesopelagic zone (ENVO:00000213); material: "saline water (ENVO:00002010), including plankton (ENVO:xxxxxxxx)" | depth 696 m
AGTAGTTGTTTCAACTACTTTTTCGTTTTACCCTATCACGTTCTTTGACATAGAGATTCAAGAAACGAATTTCAATCGGTTCGAAAAATAACCGATACCATATATTGTTTAATCATTTATCCCAAAATTCATGTGGGGTAAATAAAAATCGATTCAGGTGAATAGAGAATTAATTGTTAGATCTACTCCTGATGCAGTCGATTTTGCCTTATTAAAGGATGGAAAATTAGTAGAATTACACAAGGAAGAGGACAACAACAACTTTTCCGTAGGGGATATCTTCCTAGCCAAGATAAGAAAACCCGTTACAGGCCTCAATGCAGCATTTGTCAATGTAGGTTATGAAAAAGATGCGTTCCTGCATTATCATGACCTTGGCCCGCAACTGTCCTCCATGTTGAAATTCATTAAAAAAGCTAGAACAGGGAAGCTTAAAGATTATTCCCTCAGAAATTTTCCGTTTGAAAAAGACATTGACAAGAATGGCAGTATCAACGATGTGTTGAAAGCCAATCAGTCATTACTGGTACAAATAGTAAAAGAACCCATCTCAACAAAGGGACCCAGAATCAGCTCCGAGCTTTCCATAGCCGGACGTTACTTGGTCATGGTGCCTTTTTCCGACAGAGTCTCGGTATCCCAAAAAATAGCGAGCAAAGAGGAGAAGGACAGACTTATCAGACTTGTAAAGAGCATTAAGCCCAAAGGATTTGGAGTCATCATACGTACCGTAGCAGAAGGCAAAAAGGTTGCAGAACTGGACAAAGATCTTCAGAATTTGTTTTCCAAATGGACAAACATGTGCAAAAAATTGCACAAAGCGCCCCATCCATCCAAAGTACTGGTGGAATTGAACAGGGCATCATCCATCCTTAGGGATGTTTTCAACGATTCCTTTACTGGAATCCATGTAGATGAAGAAACTTTATACAACCAAATCAAGGATTATTTGCACGAGATCGCTCCGCAAAAAGAATCCATTGTAAAGTTGTACACCGGTTCGGCCCCGATATTTGAAAAATTCGGGATAGAGCGTCAAATCAAGACCTCGTTTGGCCGAACAGCATCCATGAGCCGTGGGGCATATCTTGTTATTGAGCACACCGAAGCTTTACACGTTATCGATGTAAACAGTGGCAACCGCTCCAACAAGGCCAAAAACCAAGAAGATACCGCGCTGGAAGTAAACCTATTGGCCGCAACTGAAATTGCAAGACAATTACGTTTGCGAGATATGGGCGGTATTATTGTAATAGATTTTATTGATATGACCAAAGGTGACCACAGACGTAAATTGTTTGACCACCTGCGGGACGAAATGAAGGACGATCGGGCAAAACACAAAATTTTGCCGCCCAGTAAATTCGGGCTTGTTCAAATTACAAGACAACGTGTTCGTCCCGAAATGAATATCAAAACCAGTGAGGAAAACCCGAATGGTTCGGGCGCCGAAGTGGAAGCTCCCATTGTTTTGATCGACAAGATCCAAGCAGATTTGGAGCGAATCCTTAAACCAGGACGCAAGAATAATGGAGTAATATTAAACATACATCCATTTATTGCAGCTTACTTGACCAAAGGGGTTCCTTCCATTCGTTCCAAATGGTTCAAAACCTATAAAAAATGGGTTAAAATTCAACCCAGGGACGCCTATAAGTACCTTGAATATCGTTTTAAGGACAAAGAAGGCAAAACAATACGACCCTAATAAGAAGCGACTCCAGAAATGGAGTCGCTTTTTTGTTTTATGTACATTTGGAATATGAATCATACGAAAAGCTACACCCTTACCGAAGCCACCAAAAAGATGGAGCGTTACTGTGCCTATCAAGAGCGTTGCCACAAAGAGGTAGTGGAAAAACTGAAGCGTATGAACATGATTCCGGAAGCCATAGACCAAATCCTGGGGCACCTCATCCAAGAAAACTACCTCAACGAGGAGCGCTTTGCCAAAGCATTCGCCCGTGGTAAATTCAATATGAAAAAATGGGGGGCGAACAGAATCATCAGGGAGTTGAAATTCCGTGATATTTCTGCTTACAACATCAAAAGCGCATTGGCCGAAATACAAAATGAGGACTATTTAACAACTTTTGATGAGCTTGCCAAAAAACGGGTGACCCAAATAAAGGAGACGAACCCTTTCAAGAAAAAAAAGAAACTAGCTGATTATTTGTTGTACAGGGGCTGGGAAAGCCACTTGGTGTACGAAAAAGCAAATGAGCTTATCAAATAAGCATCAATCCTGCAGTAATAGTTTCTGCGTACGTTCCACAGCCTTTTCATTTTTCCAATCAATCCATTCTTGCCCTTTCAATCTACGCATGAGGTTATCAAAATGTCGCATCACAAAAATGTTGTAAACTGCTTTCCCAAGATTTTTAGGTTTACGGGCAATCGCCCTTAAGCTCATGGAAAAACCAGGTGTAATGTACTTCATATGGTGCCAATATCCTTCGGGGATATATAGTACATTCCCATGTTCCAAATTCGTTATATGCCCTTTGGCATGTTGGAGCGCGGGCCATTTATCCAAATCAGGGTCTGCAAAATCGATATCTTCACGTGTAATCAGTGAATGCGGAATCTTGTACAGAAATTTGGTCTCATCTTGCGAGAACAGAATACATTGTTTTTTTCCTTCAAAATGAAAATGGAAAATATTGGCCAAATCAATGTCGTAGTGCATAAAGGTGTGCGAATCCTGTCCGCCAAAAAAGAGCATGGGAAGCCCCTTCATTAAGCGTAGACCAAAATCCGGGTATGAAAAATCCTTTTGCAGCTCGGGAACTTCCTTTAAAATGTTCCAAAGGAAAATCCGGTATTTGGTAGGACCGCTTTTTAAGAGCTCGACATAGTCGGCCATCTTCATTTTGGCATGAGGTTCATTGAAGCCTTCATCATGCTTTACCGGTCGATCATCGTAAAGTGGCACTTCCTTGTCCCCTGCAATTTCTTTCATGTAATCCAGGTCCCATTTGGAATAGGCTGGCCAATCCTCAATAAAGCGCTCAATGACTACGGGCTTTTGGGGCTTGAAATATTTATGGATAAACTCCTGTTTGGTCAGGGCTTTCTCCCGAGGTATCTGTTCAAGATTCAGTTTCAAAATTTCAAGGAATTTGAAACAGCTAAATTAATAAAACGTTTTGAAAACTACTATTTGGGCACCAATTTGCCTTTCCCAGTGACTGCTCCGTTTTCATTCTATTTAAAACTATAGCGCAAACCAAATAATACATTACTCGGCGGCATAGGTATAAAGCCAGACTCTATGTAATCTGCATCGAAAATATTATTTGCAGTAATGGTAAACTCAGCCTTTTTTACTTTAATGGCCAATGATGCATCCCAAACATTATATGTTTGTCCCGTAGTACGTTCTGCATACTTATAAATAATATTCTGACGTACATTTTTAAACAATTGGGTACTTAAGCGCGTAGTATATTGATGCTTCAATGTATTTAAAGAGTAACGGGACAATTCTTCGTTTTGGTCCAAAATATTGTCATCCAAAAACGCATAGCCTACACTTAAGGTTTGCGTAAAGTCTTTGAACTTAAAATTATAAGCAGCATCCAACTCCAAACCTTTGGTATTTACTTCTGTAATGTTTGTAGCCGTAAATACATCTTCAGAAACATCGTTTCTAATAAAATCGATTAGATTGTCCGCATCCCTATTAAAAACAGCAACGCTGGCATTAAATTCAGGAGTAGTATACTTTAAGCCCAATTCCTGCGCAAAAGCTTCTTCTGGTTCCAAATCTGTGTTACCACTGGTAACTGGGTCGTTATAGTACAAATCCGTATAAGTCGGTATGCGGTAGGTATAGCCAATATTACCATATACTTTAAAAGTATTGGTAAGGTTATACCCAATATCCAATCCAGGGAATGCTCTCAACTTAAAGTCTGAAAAGTAAGTCAGCGCCACACCTGGGGTAATATCCAATTTGTTGTCCGCTATACTAAAACGATGTTCCAAAAACACGTTGGACATGAAACGGTTTCGGCTACCTAGGTTATTACTTCTTAAATAGATTTGAGAAAGCTCTACCCCAAATCCTGTAATTCCCAATTTAGAGGCATAAGAGGCGTTGGTCTCTACCCCAATTTTATTGGAAATATGCATGTTTCTGTAAAAACTTGGTTCATTTCGCCTCAAGAGAAACAAGTCTTGATTACGTTTCCAATAGATTCTTGGCTGTATTCTAAGCTTGTTGTTCTTAAAGGTGGTGGACAACGCCAACAGGCTGTTTTGGGTTTCTTCATACTCATGAAATGTAGGATTGGTGGTATAAAAATTCTCCGCTCCAAAATTGCGCTCCAAGAATGTAGCCGTCATTTGTATAGGCTGTGCATTTTTATTGAAAACACTCTTTAAATAGTAATTTCCATTATCATAATCTGAGTTATTTCTATATCCTTCAGATGTCATCCTTCCCACATGTATGATATGCGTTGAGTTTTCCGTATCGACACCGGCAGTTGCACTACCATTTAATTGTCCAAAAGAACCAGCTTCCACGTTTAGGGAAACCGAATTATCCAAATTCTTCTTGGTAATGATATTAATAGCACCAGCAAATGCATTCTGTCCAAAAACCCGTGCTGCCGGACCTTTTATAATTTCTATTCTTTCTATAACCTCCAATGGCAAGGCTGCGTTCATGGTGTGGTGTCCCGTTTGCGCATCGTCCATTTTAACGCCATCTATCAATAATAAGGTTTGGTCAAAACCACCACCCCTTATATACAAATCTGCTTGACTACCACCGGTACCGCGTCTTCTTATATCCACACCTACAACTTGTTGAAGTAAATCTGTCACATTCACAGCGGCACTATTTTTAATATCATTGGAAGTGATGATATTGATGGTCCGTGAATTTTCCTTGAAAGGAAGATTAATTCGGTTTGCCGTCACCACAACTTCGCTTAACGAATCTACCATTATAGCAGCATCGTCCTGTTGCGCTTTTACCTGAAAAGCACCGACCAGTACTATCGCAGTAAATAAAATTGATTTTTTCATTATGTAGGCTTGTTAGGTAAATTTTTAAGTCAATTCATTTTATGTTGCAAAAGTCCTAACTTTCCGGACGATTAAACTAGTCCAGTTTTAAAACAATGAATAGTCCGGTTTTTGATCTATTGGTTCAAATAGTGTCCATAGACAAATCTATTGTTCAGCCTGCATATGTACAGGTGGCACAACAAATCATGAACGCCATACAACGTGGTTATTTGGAAAAAGGCAGCAAATTACCGGGAACCCGGGTTTTAGGTAAACTATTGAACGTTCATCGGAATACAGCTGTGGCCATCTATGATGAACTGGCCTCCCAAGGTTGGGTAAACATCATACCCAATAAAGGAACCTTTGTGGTAGTTCCAGAAGATTCCAAAGTAAAAATCAAAGCAAACACACAGCATATCAACCAAGTTTACGAACATCCCAAGATTCCAGGATTCACTTTCCAACAATCCTTTAATCTAGCATCAACCAAAAAGGAGACCACGGCCAAATATTCCATAAGTGATGGCAAACCCGATTTACGATTACATCCCGTGCACCAATTTTCCAGATGGTACAGTGCTGCAATGAAACGAAAGCCGTTAATCAACAAATGGAATAGATCCAGTGCCTTGATTCCTTCGGTTTTTAGCACCCAACTCTGTAACTATTTAAATGCCACTAGGGGATTTCATATCAAACCAACCCATTTATTGAATACCCGCAGTACGGAAATGAGCCTGTATATTGTTTCGCAGGTATTGATAAATCCAGGCGATTTGGTGCTGGTTGGACAACTAAGCAATTATGTGGCCAACATGATATTTCAACAATCGGGGGCAAAAATTAAAACAGTACCTGTAGATGATGAGGGATTGGATATTGGTTATATAAAGAGGCATTTTAAACATGGGCACATTCGTTGTATTTATGTTTGCTCTAACAGGGACTATCCTACAACCACAACATTGAGCACAAAAAGAAGACTGCAATTATTGGAATTGGCCAAAACGCATGGTGTTGCCATAATCGAGGACGATTTTGACCATGATTTTCAGTTTGAAGGGTCTTCCATGTTGCCCATGGCATGTGCAGATGCCAATGGGAATATAATCTACTTGGGTAAACTGGGACAGTCTTTATTCCCAAGTTTTCATACTGGGTTTGTTGTGGCACCAGAACAGGTAATTTCCGAAGCCAATAATTACTTGCAATTATTGGATACACAAGGAGACCTGATACAGGAACAAATGCTTTCTGAACTTATATCCGAAGGTGAAATATACCGGCTCAAGAAAAAAAATATCGTAACCTACAAACAACGTAGGGATGCTTTATGCACTTTTTTAAAAGAACATTTTGACGACATACTTGATTGGCAAATACCTTCTGGAGGGCTGGCCATGTGGTTGCGATTTAAAAAGCCCATATCTTTAGTAAAACTGGCCGAAGAAGCTGAAAAACTGGATTTATTTTTACCAAAAACCATTCTCTATCAAGATAGAAACACCTGTGCCATACGTTTTGGTTACGGGAACTTAAACGAGGAAGAACTTAAAATCGTGATTGAAAAGTTAAAACAAGCATACCTGCAGTTGGCAGCTGCTTAACCATTCAAATTTATCTATATTGCACAGATGACAATTAACGATCAAAACGCTGAATACCATCGTGCTTAAAAAATTATGTTCCTTAAGGTATGAAGATCTGGACTGGAAAATGGTCCTTTTTGTTTTGGTCGTGGTGTCCGTTTTTATCCGTTTCCCTTTCTTTTTTAGGGATTATGTGGATCGAGATGAAAGCACTTTCATCCTTATGGGACAATCCTGGGTCGATGGATATTTGCCCTATACCCAACTTTGGGACCTTAAACCGCCGATTACCTTTCTGTATTTTGCCGTAATCATTAAAATTTTTGGGAAAAGCTTTTTTGCCATTCGCTTTTTTGGCGCTGTAATGGTGGGCTTGACAAGTTTGTTTACGTATGGCATTACTAAAAAAATAACCAGTAAAAAAATTGCATTCTGGGTCGCCATCTTTTGTGTGTTCTTCCAAAGCTTGTTTGGGAGTTTACAAGGAGTAATGTCGGAACACATTTGTACACTTTTTTTTGTCGCAGGTATTTATATTGTGATTTATAAAAGGAAATGGCAATGGTTTTTATTGGCCGGACTATTGTTTGGGCTTTCCATTATGTCCAAATTGAATATGGCATATCCCGTATTGACTTTGGGCATCTACTTTTTGTCGGAGGGTTTTGCCAAGGACAAGTTATCCAAGAGCATTCGGAATTTATTCTTTATGGGAATCGGTGTCGCCCTTACCGTTATCCTGACCGCATTGCCCTATTATCTTCAAGATAACCTTTATGTTTGGTGGGAATCCATTTTTGAGGCACCCTTGGCCTATGCTGGAAGCAAGTATCACTCTCCAGTAAAAACATTGCCCTTTGTTTTTATTGTTCTTGGGCTTTTGATTGTTGGTTTTGTGTACAAAATCATCGATTTTAAATCGAGGGAATCACAGTTATTGACCGTTGTCATCATTGGCATTTTGCTTTCTTTTATGCAAACCGGAAAGGTCAATGGCCATTATTTGATTCAACTGTATCCCTTTATTTTGATTCCGATAGGAGCTGCCTTTGGCAAGCTTCCGAAGCTGAAGAAATCATACAAACCTCTTATCATAGCGTTGCTTTTGCTTATTCCGATGGAATCTTATTTGGAATACATGAACATTGTTTCCAACAAAATAAAAAAAGGGTCTTTTTATAATGGTGAAGGGATTGATGTCCCCAGATACATCCTAGAACATAATCTGGAAACCAATAATATTTTCTTTACCGAATACCATATTGGATATTGGGTTTTGGGCGAAACACCACCCACAAAAGCGGCTACCCACCCTAGTAACATTACCCGTGATGAATTGTTTTCCGATCTCGACAACCCAAGAAAAACAGGGGTTGAAGAGCTCAAATACATTATGGAGGTCATCCAACCAAAAACCTTGATAGCTCGAAATGGTAAAAAGATTTTTGATAAAAAACTAGTGGAGTACAACACTTATATAGATGCTTATATAGAAACACATTATAAGTTAGAGGCTACTGTGGGAAGAGGACTAATCTACCAACGACTAGAATGATTCCCGTAACAAATATTTCATTGAGCGGGTTTGGTAATGAAATTGCATTGCATGCATTGGTACTTTCTGGGCTCAAAGAACGGAAACAGTTTATAAAAAATAGTACTTCGCGAATAGTAAATCTCTGACTTGGTGGCCTTGCAATTAGGGCAAACCACTGGATTGCCAAAATCATCGGTGGCGTAGTTTCGGACTTCATCGAAAATTTCCTTGGCTCTTTCCTTATCGCTTGAATACACTTGTAACTTAACACCACCTAAAGCTGCACTAATCAAAGGATCTGAATTAATAGTAGCTTCATCCCTTAAAAATACAGGAATCCCCTCTGCTTCCAATTTGCCTTTAATGACCACGGCATCCGCCGGAAACTCAAAGCTTCCCAAAGTGTAAAATTCAGTTTTCATCCTTCCAAATATTTTAAAGGGCTTGCAAACAAAATCGCAATCGCTCAATTTCTTGTTAAAATAGTCGATATTTTCAAATAGCTACCGAAAAATTTCTCCACCCCACAAATCTAGCACTTACGCAGATTAAACAGTATCTTAGTGCATCTTAAACCTAACTCGAAAATGAAATTTACCCTTTCCATTTTAGCACTATTCACTGGGCTATTGATGACTGCCCAGACCAACACCTATTCTATTTCTTTTGACAATGCCTTGCATCATGAGGCAATTATTGAAGCTACTTTTCCCGATTTAACTTCGGACACTGTGGAGTTTCGGATGAGCAGAACCTCTCCTGGACGTTATGCCCTTCACGAATTCGCCAAAAACGTTTATGGCTTTCAAGCTACCGACAGCAAAGGAAATCCCCTGACCGTGACCCGTCCAAATCCATATGCTTGGGAAGTTAGCGGACATGATGGCACCATCAAGATCAAATATATTTTATTTGCCAATCGAGGTGGGGGTACTTATTCCCAAGTGGATGAGACTCATGCCCACTTGAACATTCCTGCAACTTTTATGTTCTCCCCTGAATTGAGTGAGCGCGAAATCGAAGTGACTTTTGATGTTCGTGAAGACTTGGACTGGAAAGTGGCCACACAACTTCCTTTGGTCTCCGGCACTACCTATTCGGCACCTGACCTCCAATATTTTATGGACAGTCCTACGGAAATCAGCAATTACATGCTACGTTCTTTTGAAGTGGATGACAAGACCATCAATCTTGCACTGCATCACAACGGAACTGAGGAAGAAGCTGATGAGTATTTTGAAAAAGTAAAAAAAGTAGTTCTGGCAGAAAAGGACGTCTATGGTGAGTTGCCAGATTACGATTATGGAAGTTACACGTTTCTTGCCTGTTATATCCCCAATGCCTCGGGCGATGGCATGGAACACCGAAATTCCACCATATTGACGAGTACCCGAAGCTTGGCTGATGGCGGTATGGAACGTAATATCGGGACCGTATCCCATGAGTTTTTCCATTCTTGGAACGTAGAGCGTATTCGCCCAAAAACTTTGGAGCCTTTTGATTTTGAGGAAGCCAATATGAGCGGGGCGCTTTGGTTTGCCGAAGGGTTCACTAGTTATTACACGGGCCTGATTTTATGTAGAGCTGGTCTTTCCAGCCCCCAATCATATGTTGAGGGATTGGCCGGGACCTTCAATTATGTTTGGAACTCCCCTGCACGACAATTCTTCAATCCGATTGAAATGAGCTTCCAAGCGCCCTTTGTGGATGCAGCCACCTCGGTAGACCCTGTCAACCGTGAGAACATGTTCATTTCCTATTATTCCTACGGAAGTGTATTGGGCTTGGCTTTAGATCTTTCCCTTCGTGAAAAAGATTTAAACCTGGATGGTTTCATGAAATATGTCTGGAAAAAATATGGCAAAGCTGAAAACCCATATACGATTGAAAATCTGCATGGTGCTTTGAGCGAGTACGCAGGAAAATCTTTTGGGGACCAATTTTTCAACAGTTATATCTACAAAAGTGATATGCCCGATTACAAAACACTTATGGAGTCAGTAGGTGTAATTCTGGAACAAGCTGAAACTGCTCCGTATTTTGGATCATATGTCTTAATGAGCAGGGATAACTCAGGTTATAGGATTCTCAGAAACACAAAAATGAACAGTCCTGCCTACGTTGCTGGACTGGACAGTGGGGATGTGATTTTGAGTATCAACGACAAGCCTTTGGCTGAGGACCAATCTTTTGATGATTACTTGATGCAATTCAATTTAGGAGAAGCATTGCAAGTAAAGTATACAAGATACGGGGAGGAAAAAACCACAGAACTGGTTCTGACACCCAGTCCCGACTATTCCTTTAGCTTAATGGAGGACAAAGATTTAAAACCGTCCAAAGAAATGCTTGAACATCGAAAAGAGTGGCTTAAGGTGGAGTAAATGATTGTTTACAAACAAGCTGATTCTTTAAAAGAACTGGAACAGATTCTAGCGCTTCAGCAGCGTAATCTACCTAAAAATATAAGTCAAGAGGAAAGCACAAAAGAAGGTTTTGTGACTGTGGAACATTCCTTGGAGACCTTAAAGTCCATGAACGATGTCTGTGGACACATCATAGCTATGGATGATGGTCAGGTCGTGGGTTACGCACTTTGCATGCACCCTGAATTTTCCGAGGATATTGAAGTACTTCGCCCCATGTTCATGGAAATCGAAACGGCACTGAATGATGATGTACGCTATATGGTAATGGGGCAAATCTGCGTGGCCAAAAGTCATCGGAACCAAGGTATCTTCCGAAAACTGTATCAAACCATGAAGGAGAAACTACCCATGGGGTTCGATACCATTGTTACCGAAGTGGATGGAAAGAATAAGAGGTCTTTGGATGCACATGCCGCCATTGGCTTTCAGGAATTGAGAAGATATTATGCTGACAATAAGGAGTGGGTCATAATTATTTTGTGAGGTCAATTATTGTTTTTCGATAATTTAATGTATGTTTGTTATCGAAAAACAATAATTTTCATGAAAAAATCAACCACCTACTTAAAATACATCGTCAACTTCTTGTTGATTGCCCTTGCACTGGATATACTCTCAAAGGCTTTGAAATTTCCATTGATCGTTTTAACTAAATTTGATTTGGTTCATGAAAACACTCCCTCGGATTTCAGTACTTTGGATATTATCTTACTTACCATCAATTTGATTCTATTGATTTACATGGGGTGGTTACTCTTGAAACTCAGGAAAACCGTGTATGATTCAGAATCAAAATCACTCTTTTCGAAAGCGAATAAATCGATTTTTAAACAGGTGGGTAATGGTTTGATTTATTACTCCATAGCTATCTTTATCGTAAGGATAGTGGAAAAACTCTCTGGGCAAATTGAAAATATCAATGATTCATCAGCCTATCTATTTGGGCATAATATAGGAGAACTCATTAGCGGTAGAATCCCACTATTGGTCATAGGAATATTTATATTGATTTTGGCAGATTTGATTCAAGATGGCTATGATTTAAAACAAGAGAACGACCTTACCATTTAAGCATGGCAATTTTAATAAACCTAGACGTAATGCTTGCCAAACGAGATATGAAGAGCAACGAACTTGCAGAAAAAGTGGGTATTACAACGGCTAATTTATCAATTCTTAAAACGGGAAAAGCCAAAGCAATTCGGTTTACCACATTGGAGGCCATCTGCGAAGCATTGGATTGCCAACCCGGGGATATTCTTGAACACTCCAAAGAAGAATAGATGACTATCCTTTCATTGGTAAATGACTAGTTGG
>CETR01135851.1_pt1 | contig 11878 bp, 6 predicted proteins | sample 531281 | NCBI WGS metagenome assembly CETR01 (sample SAMEA2622568, study PRJEB7988) | marine metagenome | biome: marine biome (ENVO:00000447); feature: mesopelagic zone (ENVO:00000213); material: "saline water (ENVO:00002010), including plankton (ENVO:xxxxxxxx)" | depth 696 m
CAGGCTTCACAGTCTGGGTCAAGAATAGAACAAGTTTTAGGCAATGAATCGTTCATTTTTACAGCATTTAAAGCGCCATCGGTGATGGTTGACTTCTCAGCATTACTTGCGCCAAGGCTGCGTAAATAATAAGTCGTTTTTAAGCCACGAAGCCAGGCTTGTTTGTACAATTCATCTAATTTTTTTCCAGAAGGTTTTGCCATGTATACGTTAAGTGATTGTGATTGGTCTATCCATTTTTGACGTCTTGAGCCTGCTTCAATTAACCATTTTGGCTCAATTTCAAAGGCGGTGGCAAAACGTTTTTTAAGGTCAGCTGGGATTCGAGTTATCGGCTGCACACTACCATTGAAATATTTTAAATCGTTGACCATAACTTCATCCCATAGATTCAAAGCTTTAAGGTCAGCGACTAAATAAGGATTGATAACAGTAAATTCTCCTGACAAATTAGATTTTACATAAAGATTTTGGTAAGTAGGCTCGATAGATTGCGCCACACCACAAATATTAGAAATAGTGGCAGTCGGAGCAATGGCCATAACATTTGAGTTACGTATACCTTGTGTTCTAACTTTAACACGCAAACTTTCCCAATCTAACCGTTGGCTGCGGTCTTGATTTAAATACTGTTTATGGCGTGCTTGCTGTAAGAGATTGATTGAATCTATCGGCAGAATACCTTTGCTCCATAGAGAACCTTCATAGCTTGGATAGTGCCCACGTTCTGCAGCAAGAGCGCAAGATGCCTCAATGGCAAAATAACTAATAATTTCCATCGAACTGTCGGCAAATTCAACCGCCTCTTGTGACGCGTAATCAAGTTTAAGTTTATAAAGTGCGTCTTGAAAACCCATTAAACCCAAACCAATAGGTCGATGCTGAAGATTAGAATTACGTGCTTGGTAGACGGCATAATAGTTGATGTCGATGACATTATCTAACATACGAATGGCTGTAGTGATGGTTTGTTTTAATTTAGTGCTATCTAATTGACCATCAATAATGTGAGCCGGCAGGTTAATACTACCTAAATTACATACAGCAATTTCATCTTGTGATGTATTAAGCGTAATTTCTGTGCATAGATTTGAACTGTGTACCACACCGGTGTGTTGTTGCGGTGAACGTAAATTACAGGGATCTTTAAAAGTAAGCCAAGGATGACCTGTTTCAAATAACATGCTGAGCATTTTACGCCATAACTTCAAAGCCGAGATGGTTTTAGTATTATGAATTTCTTGGCGTTTAACACGTGCTTCTGCCTCAAGGTAACAACGTTCAAATTCAAGACCATATGTATCATGGAGTTGCGGTACATCATCAGGTGAAAAAAGTGTCCAGTCAGCATGCTCAAACACCCGTTTCATAAAAAGATCTGGAACCCAAACAGCGGTGTTCATATCATGGGTACGACGACGCTCATCACCGGTGTTTTTACGTAACTCTAGAAATTCTTCGATATCTCTATGCCAGCATTCTAAATAAGCACACACAGCACCTTTTCGTTTGCCACCTTGATTAACCGCCACAGCAGTTGCATCAGCGACATTAAGAAAAGGTACCACACCCTGAGATTTACCATTTGTGCCTTTAATGTGCGAACCAATACCACGCACAGGTGTCCAGTCGTTACCTAATCCACCTGCAAATTTTGACAGCAAAGCATTATCTTTAATGGCACCATATATACCGTCTAAGTCATCAGGTACGGTTGTAAGGTAGCAGCTTGATAATTGTGGCCTTGAGGTACCTGAGTTAAATAAAGTTGGGGTGGATGACATATAATCGAAAGAAGACAGTAATGTATAAAATTCGATGGCCTTGGCTTCTTTATCTTGTTCACGGATGGCAAGCCCCATCGCCACTCGCATGAAAAAAGCTTGGGGCAGCTCATAACGCACGCCATTTTCATGAATAAAATAACGATCGTATAGCGTTTGTAAACTTAAATAAGTAAATAAATTATCCCGTTCTGGTAATAAGGCTTGACCTAATGTCTCTAAATTAAAGTCACCTAATTTAGCATCCAGAATGCCTTGATGAATACCTTGTGCGATATAGTTTTTGAAGTAATGCGCATATAATCCACTCATTTCTTTAAAAGTGGCAGACTGATTAAGCCCTAATTTAGTTAAAGCTTCACCACGCATACTATCTAGTAATAAACGTGCTGCGGCGTAAGTATAGTTAGGCTCTTTTTCAACCAATGTACGCGCTGACATGATAAGTGCTTTATAAACATCTGAAAGGCTTGCTTGATGATAAAGATTACGCAGAGCATCTTTAATGATTGGTTCACTGCTAACATTGGTTAAATTGCTGCATGATTCTTGAACAATGGTTTCAAGGCGTGCAATATCCAGCGGCACAATATCACCATTTGGCATGGTAATAAGTGGCAGATGTTTTTCTTGTGCTTCTTGCTGCTTTGCCTCCCGGGCTTTACGATGTGCTTCGCGGTAAAGCACATAAGCTCGTGCTACTTTGTATTCGCTGCTGCGCATCAACGCAAGCTCAACTTGGTCTTGAATATCTTCAATGTGCAATGTACCACCGCTTGGCAGGCGACGTTTAAAAGCTTGAGTGACTTGCTGGGTGATGTCTTCTACTTGCTGATAAATACGATTGGATACCGCCGCATTGCTACCTTCTTGTGCTAAAAAAGCTTTGGTGATAGCAATCTTAATTTTACTGTCATCATAAGTGACAACTTTACCATTGCGTTTGATGGTTTTTAAGGTGCCAGGTGCGTTAGCGTTTAGTTCCAATTGATTCGTAGGAGGCAGGCCTCGCACAGGGGCTAGCAATTCCGACATAACGACTCCTAAATTTTATGATGATGAATAGGTAAGGAAAGTAAAAATGATACCTTAACTATCTTATTTAGTATAGCCATCATTTTAGTGGCTTTTTGAAAAATTTTTATATTTATCTATTAAAATCAATAACTTAAAATTTAGCTTAAGCAAAATGAATTTATTTTTCATAAATTAACAGCGCATCGCTAACACGAGAAAAGCCGTATACATTTAATTTAAAATAAGGCGGAATACGGGCATAAACTTGTGATGAACTACCACCATCTAGGTTTAGCGCGTTTTCGCAGTTCAAAGGTGATTTTTGTAAGAGATGCGCCAATTGGGTAGTAGAAAGCGGATAGTGTTCCGTGATCAATAAAATTATTTGCTGGTCTTTGGTAATGCCTATGGCACTACGCTCAGCTTTTTGTGATTTAAGTGGTGGAATACGGCCATTAATGATAAGGCGTGGCCCGCTTTCAATAGCCAATTCAATGGTTTTATCAGCATGAAAATGTCGCGCACTTTGTATAACAGCTTGCTGATTTTTTAAATAAAACACCCCCCACCAGCTGATTAATTTAAATGGATTGGTTTGTTGATGATGCATCATACGCAGCCCAAGCGGATGAGCATTTTTATCAAAAAAACCTCCATTCATAGTAATCAAAGCCTGAGATTCTTGCGCAAATTGTTCGATAGATGCGTGTTTTAAACCAATTTCTTTAGCATTTAAAAGAGCAATTTTATGGTGTTTAAGGTTAATACGAAATACATGAACATAAGACCAGGGGCTAAGATAAGGCAGGTCTAAATGTTGATAAGATAACCCAGGGCGCAAAATTTGCCAATTGGCATAAGTATTTTGCATAAACAAACTACTGATAAAGATAATCAAGCTATAAAAAGTTTTTAAATGGTAATTTAACAAGTACCGGAGAATCATTTGACTGCGCATGGTTATCTTGTATCCTTGGATAAAACAATTTGCAAAAGGTATGGCATAGAGATGGCAAAAACATTAAAAAATACGCGCAAATTGCCGCAAAAGCCAGTAAAAGATTTATCGTTTTTGATGCAAGAGGTTTTGGATTACGCCACCAAAGCTGGTGCTACATCTGCCAGTGTAGCAGTTAATGCTGATGAAGGTTTTTCCGTTGATGTGCGCAAAAGTGAGGTTGAAACGGTATCATTTAATGAAGATAAAGGCGTCAGTCTTACCGTCTATTTAGGCCAAAAAAAAGGGTCAGCTAGCAGCACAGATACCTCATCAAAAGCGTTAAAAACATTGGTAGAAGCCGCTATTAATATCGCTAAAGTTAGTGCCGAGGATCCATGCTTTGGCCTTGCTGATGAGGCGCTAATGACTGATACCTATCCTGAGCTAGATTTATATCACCCATGGGAGATTACACCTGAACACGCAATTGAGCAGGCGCGTGATTGCGAAGCGCACGCTTTAAAACAAGATAAACGATTAACTAATTCTGATGGAGTAAGCTTTTCAACCTACAATTTCATGCATGGCCTTGCCACCACTTATGGTGGTAGCGGAGTGATTTGTGGTTCACGCCATGGGGTTAGCTGCTCATTAATCGCTAAAGACAAGCAATCCATGCAGCGTGATTATGCCTATACCACAGCGCGTAGCCCCCATGATTTACAAGATTTACAACAATTAGCTGAATGTGTAGCAAAGCGCACCATTAATCGCCTAGGGGCGCGAAAAATTCCTACACAAAAAGCACGAGTTCTTTTTTCTTCGCGCGTGTCAAGCAGCTTGTTGTCAAGTTTTATTAGTGCCATTAGTGGTACTAATTTATATCGTAAAAATAGTTTTTTAGTGAATGCTTTAAATCAACAGATTTTTCCAGAAGATATGACTATTTATGAACAGCCCCACCTTTTAAAAGGATTAGGGTCAGCAATATTTGATAATGATGGCGTACCTACACGCAATAACACGTTTGTTAAAGAGGGTCGCTTAGCACAATATGTGCTTGGAACTTATTCGGCCAGACGCATGAATACTGTAACCACTGCGAACAGTGGTGGTGTGCATAATTTGACCGTTAAACCCAATGCAGGTTTGATGCCTGAACTTATAAAAATGATGGATAGAGGTTTGCTCATAACAGAATTAATGGGCCAGGGGGTAAATATTTTAACCGGGGATTACTCACGAGGCGCGAGTGGTTTTTGGGTAGAGCATGGTGAGATTCAACATCCGGTTGAAGAAATTACCATAGCGGGTAATTTGAAAAATATGTTTTTAAATTTAGTTGCTGTAGGCGCTGATATAAATATTAATATTGCAACTCAGTGTGGGTCATTACTTGTTGAAGAAATGACCATTGGGGGCAGTTAATAATTAATTTTTATCACGAAAAATAATACGTCCTTTGGTCAAGTCATAGGGCGTAAGTTCTACTTTAACTTTATCGCCGGTTAAAATACGAATGTAATTTTTACGCATACGTCCTGAAATATGCGCAGTAACAACATGTCCGTTGTCTAACTCTACGCGAAACATGGTATTTGGTAGCGTATCAATTACGGTACCCAGCATCTCGATATGATCTTCTTTAGCCATAGGTCTCTCAAATTAGGTAGAAATAAAAAAATTTAGATGATGCCCGAAGATAAGTGAAATATCAAATAATTAAGTTAGGTTGGTGGCGAGGATTGCATGTCCAAATATTTTTCAGCATCTAAAGCCGCCATACAACCGGAGCCTGCAGAAGTAATGGCTTGTCGATATACATGATCTGCTACATCCCCTGCGGCAAAAACACCTGGTATGGATGTGCTGGTGGCCATGCCATCTAATCCGGAACGAACCGTTAGATAACCCTTATCATTCATGGTCAAAAATGGTTTAAATATTTTTGTATTGGGTGTATGGCCTATAGCGATAAATACACCATCAAGGGTAATTTCTTCGATTTGCTCGGTTTGCACATTGCGTAGAGACACACCCGTTACTTTGGTATCATCGCCTAAAATTTTTTCAAGGGTGTTATGCCAGCGAACAATAATTTTGCCTTCTTTGATTCGTTCATTTAATTTTTTCTGTAAAATCTTTTCAGCGCGCAAACTATCACGACGATGCACTAAAATCACTGATTGGGCAAGATTAGATAGATATAAGGCTTCTTCTACAGCGGTGTTACCACCACCAATAACACAGACCTTTTTGTTCCGATAGAAAAAACCATCGCAAGTTGCACAAGCTGATACACCACGGCCTTGATATTTTTGTTCACTTTCAAGACCAAGATAACAAGCTGAGGCGCCTGTGGCGATGATAAGCGCATCACATGAGTAAGTTTTAGAATCACCTTTGAGTAAAAAAGGACGTTGATGAAGGTCAACTTCTTCAATGCTGTCAAAAATAATCGATGTTTCAAATCGTTGAGCATGCTGTTGCATGCGCTCCATTAAAATAGGCCCTTGTAATCCTTCAGCATCACCTGGCCAGTTATCAACATCGGTGGTGGTGGTTAATTGACCGCCAGGACTCATACCAGTAATAATGACAGGATTTAAATTAGCCCGCGCTGCATAAATAGCGGCAGTATAACCTGCCGGGCCTGACCCTAAGATAATTAATCGATGGTGGTTAATAGAGCTTGTCATCTCTAATATCCTTAATAACTGTGCTAAGATGGCGATGGTATGATAAAAACAAATATAGTTAAATACTTATGGCTAAGCAAGATTTAAATTTCAAAGAAAAACCTCACTCATTACCACCTTTGGTGATAAAGCGGTTAAGTGAGGGTGGCTTTATACTCATTTTAACTGCCGCCCTTTATCTTTTTTTATCGCTTATCACATATACCACCAAAGACCCAGGTTGGACGCATCAAACTCATGGTGACTGGCATCATATTCATAATGGTGGCGGCCAGGTGGGTGCATATCTTGCTGATGGGTTATATCGCTTATTTGGCTATGTGAGTTATCTTTTACCCATATCAGCAATTTATGCTGCTTGGTATGTACTACGTTTTGTCAAAACTCATGAAACTTTGCCGCATTCTATACTAAGTTTGAAGTTAGCAGGCTTGGGTTTATTTATCTTAAGTTTAAGTGCGCTACTTAGCCTTGAGCCTGGTATTTTAGCGATTGATGGCAGTCAAGGAGCTGGAGGCGCGTTGGGTAATATCATCGCCAAAGCTTGTTATTTTGCGCTAAATTTACAAGGCGCTTCATTATTATTAATGGCCTTACTATTAATGAGTATTACGCTTATTACCGGACTATCTTGGATATTAGCCGTTGAATCTCTAGGATTTTATACCCTATTTTTGTCCAAAAAAGTTTATGTCTTTAGCAAACGCTTGGCATCTTTTATCCAACAAAAGGTAAAAGCATATCGACAAATGCGACAAGCCCCACCCACCATACATACCTCACCTAAATTAAAAAAACCGTTATTTTCATTGAATAAAAAAACTAAAGACCCAATGATTTCCCCACCAAACGCAAAAGTATCCCCAACACCAAATGTGGCTACTGAACCCACAACCAATCAATCAACGTCTAAAACGCTTAAACCAAAACGCACCCTATCTCATGCATTGCCTCCATTAACATTGCTTGATAAAGGTCAACCTGGTAGTGCTATGGGTGGTTATACCCATCACGAATTAGAAACTCTCTCGCGCGAGGTTGAGCAACATTTAATTGATTTTGGCATTCAAGCGGATGTCGTGGCCGTTCATCCAGGGCCGGTTATCACGCGTTTTGAGCTTCAATTAGCCGCAGGCATTAAAGTAAGTAAATTGTCGTCTTTGGCTAAAGATTTGGCGCGTTCACTGTCAGTAACCAGTGTGCGAGTGGTTGAAGTGATTCCTGGTAAAACGGTGGTGGGACTTGAGTTGCCCAACCAGCAACGAGACATGGTGCGTTTATCGGATGTGTTATCTTCAGATGTTTATAAACAGGCCCATTCAGCCTTAACCATTGCTCTTGGCGTGGATATTAGTGGTCATCCAATGGTCGTTGATTTGGCTAAAATGCCTCATTTACTCGTAGCCGGCACCACAGGTTCTGGTAAATCGGTAGGTATTAATGCGATGATTTTAAGTTTGTTGTTTAAGTCAACGCCTGATGAAGTCAGACTAATTTTAGTAGACCCTAAAATGCTGGAGTTATCGGTTTATGACGGCATACCTCATTTATTAACACCAGTCGTAACAGACATGAAAGAAGCAGCCAGTGCCTTGAGATGGTGTGTGGCAGAGATGGAGCGTCGTTATCGGTTGATGGCCTCGCTTGGGGTACGTAATTTAGCTGGATACAACCTTAAAATTAACGAAGCCATCGCTAGCGATGCACCATTGCTTGACCCATTTTGGAAACCTACTGACTCACTGTCTTTAAAAGCGCCAGCGTTGACCACGCTGCCTTATGTAGTGGTCATCATTGATGAATTAGCTGATATGATGATGGTAGTTGGCAAAAAGGTTGAGCAATTAATTGCGCGTATTGCTCAAAAAGCGCGTGCCGCAGGGATTCATCTTATTCTAGCAACGCAGCGTCCATCCGTGGATGTGTTAACCGGTTTGATTAAATCAAATATTCCAACTCGAATGTCTTTCCAGGTTTCATCTAAAATTGATTCACGCACGATACTTGACCAGCAAGGTGCTGAGCAATTATTAGGGCATGGTGATATGCTGTATTTAGCACCAGGAACAGGCGCGCCTTTACGCGTTCATGGTGCTTTTGTTGACGATAAAGAAGTTCACCGTATTGCCGACGATTGGCGTGCGCGTGGTCAACCTGATTATATCGATGAAATTACCCAAACGCTTGATGCAAGTGAGGGTGGCATGGGTGAAGATGGTGAAGATACCGAAGACACTGATGTACTTTATGACCAGGTCGTAGAATTTGTAGTGCAAACACGAAAAGCCAGTATTTCAGCAGTACAAAGACGATTTAAAATTGGTTATAACCGTGCGGCACGTTTGGTTGAAGAGATGGAGAGAACCGGTATTGTCGGTCCATTAGAAAGTGGTATGCGTGATGTATTGGTCAATAATACAGCAGAGGAATCAACATGATTTGTTTAAAAAAACTAAGTGTTATGGTATTGGGGTTGAATGTGTTTTCAAGTTCATGGGCAATGAGTGCGAGTGAAGATGTTCAAGCACGCTTAAATGCTATGCATACGCTAAGCGCTCAATTTAAGCAAGTTATCAAAGCCGGATCGCGTCAAGTGTCTAAGTCTTCAGGTAAGATGGCTTTGCTGCGACCAGGTAAATTTCGCTGGGAAACCCATGAACCTTTAGCACAATTGATTGTCGCAGATGGGCAGCATGTATGGGTCTATGATAAAGATTTAGAGCAGGTAACAGTCAAGCCCGAAGAAAAAGGCATCGGTGGCACGCCAGGTTTATTTTTAAGTGGTGAAAATGATGCGGTGGCGCGTGATTTTACGGTGACATCCATGAGTAAAAATAACCAAATATACTTCTATCTCAAAGCCAAAAAAGCCAAAGAAACTTACCAAAAAGTGACATTGATTTATCAAAAAGAGCAGTTAAGCGCGGTTGAATTTGATGACCAATTAGGTCAACACACCAAAATTTTATTTCATCATGTAAAACAAAACCTCACCCTTAAAGATGCTTTATTTCATTTTACGCCACCAAAAGGTGTTGATGTCGTTAAACAATAAAGATGGTCATTTTATCGGCGTGCTTGGCTGAGTATCTTTGACTAAGCACTGATTTAAACAGCTAATTATATTATGAGCCAATTGTTCACGAAATTTGGGAGTTAAGTTACCCGATATGACTAAATAAGCTTGGTATGCGTTATCGCGCATAAAACATACATCCAAAAGGTAGTCAACATTAACCAAATCTTGATGCAATAAACTGGTTGAAATCTCGGTCATATTAAATAGCGTGTTTCGGGTAGCAGACGGGTAAGTTAGAAAATTAGGCCAAATATTAAGCGTTACCATAAAATCTTTTCTGCGATTAAGGGTTGCTAACTTCGCTAAAATTAACGATAACTTAGGATTTAAATGTAAATCCGGGTAACCACAATGGTATAAAGCAAGCCCTAATTTTAACATCTTTTCAAGGACTAATGAGGATCTTTGAGCTGGAACTAAGGCGGCCAGCTTGTTTAGAGTAAGCGCATTTTGATGCTTATGAGTGTCGGCCAGAGTTTGTTGAATATCTAATAAATATTCTTTTAAGATGGTTTTGGGTTTTAAGGTAAGTTTTAATGGTTCCAAACTTAAAAAGCACCCAATGGATTTATCAATTTCATCATAGTGACGTATTGATTTAACCCGATTGATTACAATAGGCGTTGGTTGTTCATAAAAAGATGCCAATGTTAAGGTCAAGGCGGCGGTTAAGGTGTCCTGCAATGAGCAAGTTTGTTCAATACAAAACATCTGAGTTTGATTAATAATTGCTTCAGGTATTGCAATATAACTTGAGTAATTTACGCAAGAAGATGAATTTGACGATATAAGATAGTTTTTTGGGAAATGTACAAGCTTGGTATCTTTTAAATATTTTTGCCAAAATTTATAATCTTGCGTGATTTCATGTTTAGAAAAATAACCGTTAGAGGATTGGTAGGTTGATAAAGGTACTGAGGTTGCCAGAGTTTGGCTCAGATAAAATGCTGATAAATCATTAAATATTATCTCAAGTGATAGTGCATCGGCGATAATATGGGGCAAGCTTATATGGAGTTCCCAGGTTTGATAAGTTAAATAAAATACATGCGCTTTGATAAGTGCAGTATGTTTAGGCCAAGGATAAAAATAGGTTAAATCTTTAAAAGATGTGGAAAGTATAGGAAGCTGTTGACTCTGAGGCATGTGAGTCAGGTCATGTTCAATGAGCTTAAAAGAAGATGGCAATTTAGATAAGCGCAACCCAGGAATCCAAGCTACTATCTGGCAATGTAAAATGATATGTTTTTGTAACAAGCAGGCAAAAGCTTGATGCAGTAAATGCTTATCAACCTGACCTTTAAACCGTTTACGGCCGACCACATTAAATTTTTTAATGTTGGATTGAAAAGCACGCGATAGCCATAAGGTCAATTGAAATTCATTTAAAGGCCTTAGATGACTGGTAATCGTGTTTACTTTTTTTAAAGCAATGCTATCTTTATGCGCAAGTATTTTTAGTAATAATGCGGGTGTTGGGTGTTGATATAGATCATTTAAAGTTACATCTAAACCTAATTCATGACGAATACTTGATACCACGCGAGCGCCACTTAAAGAATGACCGCCAAATTCAAAAAAATGAGTATCCATCGTGGCATGTGAGATGCCCAAAGCTTTTTGCCATATGGTTAAAAGTAAACAGGCGCGCGTTGATTGATTCATCGTTTTTTCAGCTGGCGGCCTGTTGATAGGTTTGGGCAAAGCCGTCTTATCTAATTTGCCATTGGCAGTAAGCGGTAGTTTGTCAAGGCACATAAAACGCGCAGGCAGCATATAATCAGGTAATCGTTTTTTGAGTGAAAAAAGTAGTGTTTGCTCACTAAAAAGATGTTCAGAGTTCAAAATGATATAAGCTACTAAATAAGCTTCTTCGCGATCATTTGCGTATGGCATCACTACGGCATCTTTAATATAAGGGTATTGTTTTAGTGTCTGCTCAATTTCAGCGACTTCAATACGATAGCCACGTAATTTGATTTGGTCATCAATGCGTCCCTGGCAATAAAATAATCCTTGCTCATCTTGGTAGCATATATCGCCGGTGCGATAAAGTATTTTATGAGGAAAAAACGGGCTTTTAATAAAGCGCTCTTGGGTAAGCTTTGGTTGATTTAAATACCCACGCGCAACCCCTGTGCCACTAATATAAAGCTCACCCAGCTCACCTGTGCCAAGCGGTGTTTGATTGGCGGATAAAAGATGAAAAGCCATATTCAAGCCCGGCTTACCAATCGGGATAACCGGAAAATGCGTGATATTTTTGGCAGTCAAGCATTGGATGGCAGCGCCCACGGTGGTTTCAGTTGGCCCATATTCATTAATCAAACAATGATGAGGATAGAGTTTAAGCCATTTA
>CETR01268664.1_pt1 | contig 11846 bp, 8 predicted proteins | sample 531281 | NCBI WGS metagenome assembly CETR01 (sample SAMEA2622568, study PRJEB7988) | marine metagenome | biome: marine biome (ENVO:00000447); feature: mesopelagic zone (ENVO:00000213); material: "saline water (ENVO:00002010), including plankton (ENVO:xxxxxxxx)" | depth 696 m
AGTAATGAAAGGCTTTTTTATTGTATACCCCAACTTTTGAGATTGATCCCTTACTCCTCTAAATTGTGATCTAAAGGCCTTTAGGATCAATTCTAAAATCTTTCTTTTATAAGACAATATTTTCAGTCATATAGAGTATATCCGTTCTTTGGGTATTAAATAGTTTTAGAAGCATTTTCGTAATATTTACTTAACTCCTGTTATTTGGGGATAAGATTCGATTTTAATTTTTTTGTAGCAGTAATATGTCTTCAGTTGGAAGCCAAGAAATTAAATGAATCTTCAGATACTATCCTTATTGCATTAGTTAGTAAGGGTAATCAATTAGCTTTTGAGCAGGTTTATCACAATTACTGGGATAAGCTTTATGTTTATACCAATAATATTCTTAACGACACCTGGCTTACTGAGGATGTACTTCACGAAGTTTTTACGCAAATCTGGATACGGCGAGAAGAGCTTGAGATTAGGAGCTTAAAAAGCTACTTATACAATTCTGTTAGAAATAGAGCTCTTTTAAAACTTAGAGATAATAAGTTTACTAAGCTTGATGAGCTAATTGTAAATAGGCTTAACCTTAGTCCGGAAATTGAGCAGGAGTTCGATAAAAATGATACAATTATGGCTATTGAAAAAGCTACAAGTGAACTTCCCGAGCGTTGTCGTACTATTTTCTACATGAACAAATTTCAGCATTATTCTTCTGCAGAGATTGCCAATCACTTTAATATTTCACAACGTACAGTAGAAAATCAGGTGAGTTTAGCTTTGAAGCATCTTAGAAGCGAGTTAGGTGCTTCGTTGATTATAAGCCTGTTTTTTGGTGGTTTTTAGGCTAAAGTTAGCTTAAAGTGGCTGCAGGGTTAACAAAATATTAAGTGTGTTGGTTTTTAAATTTTTCGATGTGAAATAAGCTTCTCTTTTGTGTCTTGTAGTTGTAAAGGCTAATAATATGACCAAGACTGAATTCTTTAATTTAATTGAGAAGTTTGAAAAAGCTGAGTGTACTCCTGTGGAAAAATCACTTTTAAAGCGTTTCTGTGAGGAGGTGCAAATTAAAAACACTCTAGAGGATTGGGAGCTTTCTAAAAAAGAAGAAGTGAAAATTCGTTTGCTTCAGCGCATATTAAGAACAATTGCGAATAATGAGGTTGATAACGTAAAATCGCCAAAGAGAAGATTTAAAATATGGCGCATTGCAGCTGTTTTCATCATGTTAATAGGGGGTGGCGTATTACTTCAGAAAATAGTATCTGAAAAACCAACAACTTCAGGTTTAGAAGAACAAATAACATTGCAACTTCCAGATGGGAGTATTCAGGTTATAAATGAGGTAAATCATAGTTCTATTACATCTACCACAGGAAATGTTATTGGAAGCATTAAAAATAAATCACTAGTATATGATCTTTCTATAGGAGATGGACCTGTAGAATTTCATACGCTTAAAGTTCCTTACGGTAAAAAATTTCAAATAAAACTAAATGATGGTTCGCTGGTATTTATGAATGCTGGTTCCTCTTTAACCTACCCATCCAGGTTTTTACCAAATCAAACTAGAAAAGTAAAGATTAAAGGAGAAGCCTTTTTTGAAGTTTCTAAAGATTCCCTAAGACCTTTTATTGTAAATGCAGATCGCTTAAATATAAGTGTTTTGGGAACCAGATTTAATGTGCAGTCTTATGAAGAAGACGTAGTAACCGAGGTGGTACTCACCGAAGGTGCAGTTGCATTGTATTCAGGAAATGAAAACGCTACACAAAATAGCACTTTACTTAGTCCTGGTGAGATGGGAGTTTTGGAAAAAGAATCAAACGTGATTAGTAAAACCAGTGTAATCCCAGGAATCTATACGTCATGGATGAGTGGCCAACTTGTTTTTAGGGAAATGCCTTTTAAAAACATCATAAAAAAATTAGAACGCCATTATAATCTTGTAATAATTAATGAAAATGAAGAGTTGGCTAACGAGAAGTTTAATGCCAGCTTTGATTCAATAAGCATAAATAAAGTTTTTGAAAGTCTAAGAGAATATCACGGTATCGAATTTAAAAGGGTAAACGATACCATAATAATACAATAACCTTTAAAAAAGAAAGCATGTAAAAAAGTACGCAAAACAAACAAAAATCATCGTACAGTTTAAACGCCGGCTACAAAAAGAAAAATCGGAAAATGCGGCAACATCTCCCGATTTATGAACTGGTGAACTGTCTAAAAAAACAATCACTTAATAACATTATAAAAGTATGAAAAAACTTCTTAAACCTAAAAGAAGATCTAAACCCGTATTTGATAAATTAAAAATGAGAATAAGTATTCTATTTCTTTTATCTGTATTTGGTATGCAGGCCAATGATTCACTGGCCCAAAAAGCAAAAATTACCTTCGATCAAAAAGATGTAAGCATTTTTCAGCTAATTGATGAAATAGAGCATCAATCTGATTTTCATTTTATATACCGAATAAAAAATGTCGACCTCAATAGAAAAATAGACATAAAAGTAGATAAGCAGCCCTTAACAGAAGTGCTTAAAACCATGTTTAAGGGTAGTGCAACCGCTTATATTATTGATGAAGCAGAAAAACAAATTCATCTTAATGCTAAAAAACCAAAGACCGATTCTGAAAAAAATAAGTCAGAAATTATCCAATTTCAGGTTGAAGGTACAGTAATAGATGAAAATGGTATGCCTTTACCAGGGGCTAGTATCATCGAAAAAGGAAGTACAAATGGAGTGGTTTCAGACTTCGATGGGAAATTTGTTATTCAGGTAAATGATGAAAATGCAGTTTTATTAGTTTCATTTATAGGTTATGAAACTCAGGAAATTCAAGTAGCGCAACAATCAAATTTCGATATTCAGCTTAAACCAGAATCTGGAGCTTTAGATGAGGTCGTAATTACCGCTCTTGGGATGAAACGAGAAAAAAAAGCATTAGGTTATGCTGTTGGAGAAGTAGATTCTGAGCGTTTAAATCTTGTACCGCAAGAAAATGTTTTAGGAGGTCTTTCTGGAAAAGTTTCGGGATTAACCATTAATAAATCAGGTAACGATGTTTTTGCTGAAACTTATGTAACCATAAGAGGAAGAACTTCGTTAACAGGAAACGATCAGCCTTTAGTTGTAATCGATGGTGCGCCTGTAGGAGATGCAAGTGTTATGGGAGATATAAGCGCTATGGATATAGAATCTATAAGTGTTTTAAAAGGGGCAAGTGCAGCTGCGCTTTATGGATCTAGAGCTGGTAACGGGGTGATATTAATTACAACAAAATCTGGTGCAGGCTATCAAAAAGGGATTGGCGTGAGTCTTAATTCAACTCTTACCTTAAACAGTCCTTATAAGTATTTTGATCTTCAAAACCGTTTTACTAACGGGCAGCGCGGTCTTTTTAATGAAGCTACCTGGCAGCACTGGTATGGTGCTGAAGAAGGAACTACTGCGGTACAATATAATTCGAATGGTGAAGCACTTCCGTTGCAATTTTATGACAATAGCCTAGAAGATTATTTTACAACAGGTGTAACTACTATTAATGATGCCACTGTTTCTGGGAATAGTGAAAAAGGGAATTTTAGATTAGGAATTTCTCATCTTAATGCTGAAGGCGTTACGCCTGAAGCCGAGTTGAAACGAATTGGTCTAAACTTAGGAACCAATTATAATATCATAGATAATGTAAAACTTTCTGTAAATATTAATCTTAATAATTCTAATTCAGATAATTATCCGTCTAATCTTATCGGTGGGAATGATGAGTATTTTGATATCTATAATATTGCACCTCATATCAATATTAATGATTTAAGGGATAATATTTGGCTGGAAAACAATGTGCAGCAACGTAATATTACTGAGGGATATAATAACCCGTGGTGGTTTAGCAGTGAGCGCCAAAATCGATTTGATAGAATTCGAGGTTTTGGAAACCTTGAGCTTAACTGGGAAATTTCTTCAGCACTCAATGCACTGGCAAGAGTATCTCACAGTAGCGTAAATAATAGGGAAGAGATTGTAAGACCATGGTCATATCAGGGTTTTGGAGATTCTCAGCCTAATGGTTCATACTATATTAACAGAGGCTTAAATCGAGAGTCTAATGCAGAAGTTTTACTTAGTTATACCAAAGAAATTAAAGATTTTAATCTTTCAGCTTCGGTTGGAGGGAATATTTTAAATTCTAAAGGAGAAAGCTTTAATTCAGGCGGAGATAATCTGGTGTTGCCAGGTTTGTTTACTCTTTCTAATGTTTCTAGAGGTGGGCTTTCTTATTCGAGTTCATTTGCAGAAAAAGCAATTTATAGCGCTTATGGCCTAATGTCTCTAAGTTTTAAAGACTTTGCTTTTGTAGACTTAACGGCACGTAACGATTGGTCCAGTACTTTACCTAAAGAAAACCGTTCTTATTTCTATCCTTCAATATCTGGTAGTTTACTGGTATCTGAGTTAGCTAAAATGCCAACCTGGATATCACTTGTTAAGTTGCGTTCTGGTTGGGCAGAAGTAGGGAAAGATACTTCTCCTTATGCTATTCATCCTGTATTATCGCAGGGCTACTGGGGAGATGATTTTACTTATTCCCTTCCTTCAAGTATGCCTAATACTCAATTAAAACCAGAGATAGCTACTTCTTATGAGGTAGGTACAGATCTAAAGTTTTTTAATAATCGCCTGGGATTAGATGCAACTTACTATAAAAATGAAAACCGAAACCAGATTTTAAATGTAAATGCTTCTCCACTTTCAGGATATACCAGTACAACTATTAATGCAGGTAAAGTTGAAAATTATGGTGTAGAGCTTGGGCTTCATCTTGTGCCTTTAAAAACTGAAGATCTTATCTGGAATATGGACTTCAATTTTACAACTCAAAAGAGCAAATTAGTAGAACTTACTGATGGTATTGATAGAATTTCTTTTGGCGGTGGAAGAGATATGGGATCCTTTACAAGAGTAGGAGGCGAAATAGGAGATTTATATTCACCATATATAGAGAAGGTTCAAGGAGGGCCTTATGCCGGTTGGAATCTTTTGGATGCAAATGGGAGATGGGTAGTAGATCGTACTCAGGAAAACCAAAAGAAAGTAGGTAATTTTAATAGTGACTTTACTTTGGGGATGACTACTTCAATTTCCTACAAAAACTTCAGTTTATCGGCTAGTTTTGATTGGAGACAGGGAGGACAATTTTTCTCTGAATCAATGAAGAGAATGGCAAGATCTGGAAAAATCGAAGATTGGCATAATGGTGTGAGTTCAAGCACTTTTTCGGGAATTCTGGATGCAAATTCTTTTGGAGGGGATCGTGAAGCATTAGCCAATGAGATTAGAAGTAATCCTTTATATCGAGATAATGATGTTTGGGTTGGTGGAAGAACAGAAGAATTAGGTGGTTTTGAATATAACGGAAATAATAATGGGGCTTTCTTTCCTGGTGTTATCGATAATGGAGACGGTACCTATACCGAGAATTTTGGAGGACCTGGTACAAGAATGTTTGATGCTTATCGTGTTGTAGAATCTAGTGGTAGTTTTTGGCGTACGGGCTATGCATTTATGTATGACGCTTCTTTTGTGAAATTAAGAGATATCACATTTACTTACACTTTCCCAGAAAAGCTTGCTCAAAAGATTGCAGCAACTAATATCTCACTTTCAGTTTACTCAAAGAATATTATTCTATGGACAGAAGCTGGGATTGGTATAGATCCAGAACTAGCATTTTATGGAGGGCAGCAAGGACATGAAAAATGGAATATATCTCCCTGGACAGCTCCAGTTGGTTTTAGACTAAATGTTGGATTTTAATTTAAGATAAATGAGGATTTTTAGAAAAAATATTATAAAAATAGGACTATTAAGCTTGTTAAGTTTTAACCTGGCTTGTAGCGATTCTTTAACCGAAATTAATGTAAACCCTAATAGTTTATCTGATACAGAGGTTGATATTAAATTTGTATTAACCGATGTATTAAGCTCGTCTGCACAAATACAGGATTTGTTGGCTTATGATTGGGGCGAATTATCTGCTGCTACGCAGTATTTACAAAGAGATTTTACCAGTTATGAAGAGAATAATTATCAATGGTCTCCCGTAAATTATAATAACTTTTATAGTCCGCTTAAAAACGCTCAGTACATCTATGAAAGAGCTGAAATTGAAAAAGAAGGCGAAGTGAAAAACTATTATCAGGCTGTAGCCTTGATTATGAAAGCCTATGGATTTGGTTTTCTAACTTCGGCTTTTGGAGATGTGCCTTTCAGTGAAGCACTAATGGGAGAAAATGGAGGCGAAGCATTTCAGCCTTCCTACGATGCGCAAAGAGATGTTTTTCTTGGGATTCTGGCAGATTTGGAAAGAGCGAATGAATTACTGAATTCTGCTGGGGTAATTTCTGAAGTTTCAGATGCAGATATCGTTTATGGTGGTGATAGCCAGAAATGGAGAAGATTTGCCAATTCTTTACGACTACGCTTTTATATGCGTTTATCTGAAAAAGAAGAAATTAATGCGCAGGCAGGTTTTGCTAATATTATTCAAAATAATCTCCCTTTATTAGAGGATAATACAGATAATGCAGCTGTTTCTTACGTAGGTACAGATGCAAATAACAGTTGGCCAGGTGGTGCCTTAAATTGGAGTAACCGGTCTGAATTTTACAGAAGAAAGCCTTCTTCGACTATTGTAAATGATCTTATTGATTTACAGGACCCAAGATTAACAAAATGGGTAGCTCCGGTAGATGTTCAATTAATTCAGGGTACAGAAAATAGTCTGATTTTAGAAAATGGTCGCTTAAGACGATATGTAGATTTGGATATTCAGGCTTTAAATATTGATAGTAATTTAGAAAATGATCTTAATACATCATTATTTGTTGGTTTACCGGTTGCGTTAAGTGCTCCTAACGATTTTAATATGGGAGCCGCAACTTTAAATGATTTTGGTGATGCCATTGCCAGCCTTGCGCCAAATGTATATCTAGCTGCGGCAGCAAATCCTCATAGCTCTTACCTTAGCCCAATTTATTCAGAGAATACTAATGATCTTGTAAAAGCTGTTTTTATGAATGCTGCTGAGGTAGAATTTCTTTTAGCTGAAGCAAGTGTTCGCGGGTGGATAGCAGATAATGAATATGATCATTACGAAAACGGAATACAATTATCTTTTGATCAATATGAGATTTATGATGGCGATCAAAATGCAGTTTACAACTTGGCTGAAGATCAACTGGTAGCTTTCAACGAAGCGCTATATTTACAAAATGCACGCCAGATTCTAGCAGATGCTGCAGATCCTTTACAGGCTATAATTCATCAAAAATGGATTGCTTTATGGTTAACCTACGAATCCTGGTTTGATTGGCGACGTACAGGTTATCCTAACCTTAATCAAAATATAATTTCAGGAACAAGAGGTCAAAATACGCCATTACGATTTATTTATTCTGATGCTTACAACGAAGCTAATATGTTAGATGCAGTTAATACAGGTCTTAGCCCGGCAGAGAACGATCAATGGTCTCAAATGTGGTTACTTCAGTAATAAAAAATAGGGCGGCTTTTAAAGTCGCTTTCTAAAAAATGTATTAAAAATTATCGAATATGAAATTTACAATTAATCCTATATTTCTTTTTACTTTTTTCTTAGCGGTAAGCTTTGTGTCTTGTAAAGATGAAGAAAAACAGGAAAATGCTCATCAACACCCTCATCCTCATGAAGAAAGTGAGCATACACATACGCATTATAAAGCACAGGATAGTATCCTTTCTCACAAAATATTATATCCTAGTAAAGTTCCAGACAGGATTATTGCAAACCTTCCTGAAGATCCATCTACAATGCTTGCGGTTAACTGGAGAACCAATCAGCAGATTACAAATAGTTACGTAGAAGTTGCATTGGCTACAGATGGGCCAGAATTTAGATTGGGAGATATTGAAAGAAAAAGGGCAACTACTGAAGTTTTCGAAAATCAGCATTTAAAACATATCGAACCTTTGGTAAAAGCTAATTACCATTCGGCTACCATTCATAATTTAAAACCTTCAACCACCTATGTTTATAGAGTAGGTAGCGAAGCAGAAAATAGTGATTTGTTGTGGAGTGAATGGTTTCAATATACAACAGCTTCAGATAAACAGGGAGAGGAATTTAGTTTTATATATTTTGGAGATGCTCAAAATGATCTAAAATCGATGTGGAGCAGGGTGATTAGAAGTTCATACAAAAAATTCCCATCTGTAGATTTTATGCTTCACGCCGGGGATTTAATAAACGATCACGATTCTAATATTCAATGGGGAGAATGGTTTTATGCAGGGAGTTTTATACATGCCACTACGCCGAGCATTATGACTCCTGGAAATCATGAATATAAAGACACCACGCTAACTTCTTTATGGAGACCACAGTTTAATTTACCTAAAAACGGACCAAAGGGCTTAACCGATATTTCAGAAACTACTTACGCCGTAGATTATCAAAATCTCAAATTGATTTCTATCGATTGTATTAATTTTGAAAGAAAGCCAGAAAATCGTGAAGCTCAGGTGAAATGGCTGGATTCAATATTAAAGAATAACACAAAAAAATGGACAGCATTAACCATGCATTTTCCGTTATACACTCCTGCTCAAAAAAGAGAAGATAACGCAGTACTTATAGAGCATTTGAAACCTTTAATCGATAAGTATAAGGTAGACCTTGTTCTACAAGGGCACGATCATACTTATGCAAGGGGGCAAATTAGTAATAAAGAATCTGGTGTGACATCGATGTCTGATGCCGGAACGATTTATGCCGTTTCTGTAAGCGGGCCTAAAATGTATGAGTCTACCGATAAAAAATGGATAGAACGAAGAGGAGAATTTACCCAGCTTTTTCAAATTATAACTATTAAAGATAATAAGCTTAGTTACGAAGCTTACACGCCAATTGGGAATTTGTATGATGCTTTCGATTTGATAAAAAATGGGGATAAGAAAACCCTAAAAAATCGAATACCAGATAATCCTATTCGTCTAAAAAAAGATTTTGTAAAAGAATAAAGATTGGTATTCTAGAAAATAAAGTTTAGATAATTGTTTTTTCACAGTGTTTAATTTGCACTTAGTTGGTAGGAAGCCTCTCAGAAATGAGAGGTTTTTTATGTTTTTTGATTCTGAAAAATTTTAGTTGAAAAGCCATTGATGTAATGTTTCATCTTTTTTCATAACTTTCTTTGCATAGGGACATAGCGGAATAATTTTTACTCCTTTTTCTTTTGCGAAATCAATTCCTTTAAGAACTAATTGCTTTGCGTATCCTTTCCCTGAAAACTCTTCGTAAGCTTCTGTATGGTCGATTATAATTTATTTGTGCCAGCCCATACATAAATCATCTCTCCTGCGGGAATATCATTTTCCATAATAAGGAATTTCCCTTTTCTTCCATCTTCTTCGTGTTTAAAACTAATAGCCATTTATCTAAATTTAGGTTCTGGTAAAGGCACGTATTCTTTGTCGTCATTTGGTATTTTAGGAAAAGCCTCGTGATTTTGTGCTTTCCAGTTTTCTTTTGCCCGTTCTAAAATTTCTTTGTCTGAATTTACAAAATTCCAAAACATAAAGCGTTCCTCTTCAAAAGCTTCCCCGCCAAAAAGATAAAGTGTGGTTTCTCCGTTGGTTTCAAATTCACATAAGTTCGCATTTTTAGCGATCAATAATTGTTTGGTTCCGTAATCGTTATGTTCAATTTTTACGGTTCCGTCTAATACATACATGCCAACTTCTCCAAAAAGCTGATTTCCGATATTTATTTTTTTTGCAGTTTTTGTCTTTATTTCAATAAAATAAAGAGCACTGTGAACGGGAACAGGGGATTGTTTTTCTTTTATTTTTCCGGCGATTAATTTGTAAGAAACACCATTTTCTTCCCAGCTAGGAATTTCTTCTTTACCAATATGAAAAAATGAAGGTTTTGTTTGTTCTAACTGTTTAGGTAGACCAATCCAAATTTGTAGCCCGTGTAAAAACTTATCTTCTTTTCTTAAATATTCAGGAGTCCTTTCAGAATGAACTACGCCTTTACCGGCTGTCATCCAATTCACTTCTCCTGGTTTAATTTCTACAGCATTTCCTAAGCTGTCTCTATGAAAAATTGCACCCTCAAAAAGATAGGTTAGGGTAGAAAGTCCAATATGCGGATGAGGTGGGACATCTAAATTTTGATGTTCTTTTAAACAAGCCGGCCCCATATGATCTATAAATAAGAATGGTCCAACAGCCCTTTTTTGCCGAAATGGAAGTAATCTGCCTACCATAAAGTTTCCTATATCGGCAGCTTTTTCTTCTAATATTAGTCCTACGTTAGATTGCATTTTTAGTGATTTTGGTTAAAAAGGCTTAAGCTTTTTCTAATTTGAAAATAGTGATATTAAATGATTTAAAACCAGGAATCACTTTATTTTCACCCACTCACTCTGATTAAGCAATTCTCTAATATCAACTTTTAAAAATTTGGCAATGTCATTAAGTGTGTTAAGAGTAGGTTGCTGTTTGTTATTTACCCATCGAGAAACAGTTTCTTTCTTTACTTGTAAATTGATAACCAGATCATTATTCTTCATTCCTTTTTCATCCAGGACTTCCGCTATTCGGTTCAGTTTATAATTAGGCATAATTTTATTTATAATATTGTTGATTTTTAAAATCAACTTTTGTATATTTGTTTAAGAATGATTTGCTGAAAATCATATTTGTTTGATTTAGCATTTAATAATAATTAAACGGGTTTCCAACTTCGCACTTTGGTACTTGAAGTAGGCGGTATGGTCAGCTAATTTCCTACGGATATTATATTTTGTAGTATAATAACGTAGGAGTGAGCCTTACAGAAGTTCGCCTTCAGGTATCATCTAAAACAAAAGCTCTAGGTTACAATAGAGTTTTGACTCTTGTGAGAAGGGAGGGGGTTATGTAAGGTTTCGACCCTTACTCTTTTTTGAAACTCGTTCACATAAAAATTAAAGTTATGAGAACGACCATTCTTTATTTAACAAATTACTTCTGTTCTAAATTTCTTATTACAGTAATTTCGTTCGAGAGGATACAGCCCCAATCATTACAACCTATTTCAAAAAACATTAAATGCGCTCCAGAATAATTATGGCGTAGCCGGTAGCAAAAAGCCCTGCGTTTTGTTCCGGTGTAACCGGCCTAGTACCTGAGCAAAGCAAATAGGCTTAGCCACAAGGATATATTCCATCACATTTTTCTAGTACTCGCACTGCTAAAAATATGATGTTTTTCTTTGTCGTGCAAATCCATAATTTGTTTATACAGTCAATCTGGGCCGGTTTTTTAAAAGGTAAGTTTTAAACTATAAAATAAAATTCTAAAATCCATATCGCTCAACTTTTAGAAGTACGAAAGAAACTTAGAAGGCTAATTGCTAAGCGCTAAGAATTGCAAACTGACCTCTATTATCCCGGGCACTTCGATGCGATTTCTTCGAACTCACTCAGCGACCTGAAGCCGGAAGGTGATTGATTGATTTTTCAAGGAAAAATTAATCGAAGCCGTAGTGATGAATTTAAAAAAGGTATAAAGTAGAAAAGTAATTAGTGAATAGTGAGAAGCTAGAAACTAGAGCATAGACATGGGATGCAGGGATCAGGAGAATGTTGAATTTTTAATCTTTTTTAGCTGACCATTGTATGCTGTAAACTATAAATCCAAAAAATATGAAAACTACAAACCATGCCGCCAGACTCCTGCTATTTGTTAGGTTAGGCCTTGTTCAAAAACTCCCTCCAACATTAAAAACTGTTGGCTATGGAACGTGAGTTTAAACTTTTA
>CETR01130259.1_pt1 | contig 11804 bp, 10 predicted proteins | sample 531281 | NCBI WGS metagenome assembly CETR01 (sample SAMEA2622568, study PRJEB7988) | marine metagenome | biome: marine biome (ENVO:00000447); feature: mesopelagic zone (ENVO:00000213); material: "saline water (ENVO:00002010), including plankton (ENVO:xxxxxxxx)" | depth 696 m
GGGGCTTATCTTTGTCAAAACTTTAAGAAAAATGACAGAATTAAGAACGCTAATTGAAAAAGCGTGGGACAATAGAGCATTACTGGAAGACGAAAAGACTCAGGACGCCATACGCGAAGTCGTAAAGCTAATTGATTCAGGAGAGCTGCGATGTGCGGAACCTACGGAAGATGGGTGGCAGATAAACGAATGGGTGAAAAAAGGGGTCGTGCTTTACTTCCCCATCCAAAAAATGGAAGTGTTGGAAGCTGGCATTTTCGAATATCACGATAAAATTCCTTTGAAAAAAGGCTACAAAGAAAAAGGTGTTCGTGTGGTTCCCCATGCGGTGGCACGACACGGCGCCTATATTTCCAAAGGCACTATTTTGATGCCAAGCTACGTAAACATTGGTGCCTACGTAGATGAAGGAACCATGGTGGATACCTGGGCCACAGTAGGAAGTTGTGCGCAAATCGGTAAAAACGTCCACTTAAGTGGCGGCGTTGGTATCGGTGGTGTTTTGGAACCATTGCAGGCTGCTCCCGTAATCATTGAGGACAATGCCTTTATCGGCTCCAGATGTATTGTTGTGGAAGGTGTCCGAGTGGAGAAAGAAGCTGTTTTGGGTGCCAACGTAGTTTTGACGGCATCTACCAAAATTATTGATGTGACGGGAAATGAACCAGTGGAATTGAAAGGTCGCGTACCAGCTAGGTCCGTTGTGATACCTGGAAGCTATACCAAAAAATTCCCTGCTGGGGATTATCAAGTACCATGTGCCTTGATTATTGGTAAGCGAAAAGAAAGTACGGACAAGAAGACTTCTTTGAACAATGCCTTGCGCGAGCACAATGTTGCCGTGTAATCAGCTATTTAATTCATATAAAGCATTACCGACGGCCGCTTGCAAAAAGTGGCCGTTCGTTATTTTATGCCGTATCGCATCAACATTGGCGACCATTTTGGAATAAGTCGCATCATCAATGTTAGCGAGCTTTTCTGATAATTCATCCAAAGATGAAATGGCAAAGCCTATTTGTTCTTCTTCAATGAGTTTGGCCACCGCTGCTTTGTCCCAGACTATGACAGGCAAACCTGCCAACAAGTATAGAGATGTTTTATGTGGATTGTTGTACTGAATGTATTTGCCAAATGCTCCATCACACTCTTTGATGGCATTGCCGTTCCACACCAATCCAAAATTCCCTTTCATTTTATCCAACACCTCATCCGGGGCAAAAACCCCTTGATAGTCTAAAGTGGAATTTTCGTCCACTTTTTCCTTTTGATAACCATTCCCGTAGAGCTTTAGGGTAAAATCCATTTGTCCCAACTCATCCACTTTATATAGAAACGCACTTTTTTCCATTCCTAAACCTCCTGCAAAAACAATCTCCTTTTCAGCATGTTTAGGTGTTTCAGGTAATTCCTGATTGTGAGCGAGCAAATAATCGAATAAATATAAGGGGACCATTTTACCTTTATACCCATTTTCCGCAAACCATTTCATCATTACCTCGTTATGAAGCACTAGAACATCCGCTTTGTTGAAGCGTTTCATTTCTTTTTCCACATCCTTGTTTTTGCCCATCAATGTTTTCACATCATGGACAATCAAAACTATTTTACACCCTTTGAGCTTGGCCACGCCAACTTTATAGTTGAAGAACTTACTGAGCGGGTATTGCATGCAAAGAGTGGATGAAAAGGGCAACAAAATCAATCCCTTGGTAATGCCAAAAAAACTAATGATTGCCCCTATGGCTGAACTGGGGTGGTTACTTTGTTTAAACCCCAAATTCTTAAAACCCGCTTTGGACAAGACATTTTCGCAATCCATTTTGGGCTTGGAAGCGGCGTTCTTGGAAAATTTATAGTTTCGGGAAATATAAAACAGGTCAGTGCTTTGCATGGTTAAGTGTTTGTTTTCCAAAAATATCTTTTTTCAAACAACTAATCCATAAATTGCGGCCAAACATTTTCCAGAACAATTAAACACTGTCCCAATGAAAAGCAGCCCCGAATATGATTATCTTATTGTTGGCGCAGGCCTTTACGGAGCCGTTTTTGCCCATGAAGCGACCAAGCGCAACAAAAAATGTTTGGTAATTGACAAACGGGACCATCTGGGCGGCAATACCTATTGCGAGGACATCAACGGAATAAATGTGCATAAATATGGCGCCCATATTTTTCACACGAACGACAAAACCATCTGGGACTACGTGAACAGTTTTGTTCCTTTTAACCGATACACGAACTCCCCATTGGCCAATTTTGAAGGGAAACTTTACAATTTACCTTTCAACATGAACACTTTCTATCAGCTTTGGGGTACAAAAACACCCGAAGAGGCTAAGGCTGTTCTTGACCAGCAGACAAGCAAATACCAGGATATCAATCCATCCAACCTTGAAGAACAGGCCTTAAAACTGGTAGGAGATGACATTTACACGAAATTGATAAAAGGGTATACCGAGAAGCAATGGGGAAGAAAGACCAACGAACTTCCTGCATTCATTATCAAAAGATTACCATTGAGATTTACCTATGATAACAATTATTTTAACGATGCTTATCAAGGTATACCCATTGGAGGGTACAACAAATTAACCGAAGGTTTGCTTGAAAATGTGGAGTGCAGGACCAATGTTGATTTTTTCAAAGAAAAAGAAACTTTGACCAGTTTAGCCCAACAAGTGGTCTTTACCGGTAAAATTGATGAATATTTTGATTATTGCCACGGAAAGCTTGAATATCGAAGCTTGGATTTCAAACATGAGATACTGGAAACAACCAATTATCAAGGAAATGCAGTAGTGAATTACACAGAAGCCAAAATTCCATATACCAGAATCATAGAGCACAAACATTTTGAATTTGGCAAGCAAAAAACCACAGTAATTACCAAGGAATATCCCTTGGAAGCTTCTTCGGAAAAAGAACCCTATTACCCTATCAACGATAGCAAGAATACGGCTATTTTCAAAGCTTATCAGGACATGGCGAAAAAGGAGAACACTATTTTTGGAGGGAGGCTGGCCGAATACAAATATTATGATATGCACCAAGTAATCGGCGCTGCTTTATCCAAGACCAAAAAGATGTTTGACTGATTATTTCATTTTTTTAAGAAAAATCCCATAATCCCACGCAACGCTCCTCTCTTGTTCCCGTCTAAACAATATAAGACGAATCGATTATACGATTTTGACAAAAAATAGGCAGGAAAATTGCACACTTAATTGTTGTAAGAAAAATAAACAGTTGGACAATTTTTAACCTGTTTTTTTGTTATAGATTTGTAAACACCAAAACACTACACCAATAAATTATGGCTGGATTGAGCACCCCAAAGCAAAAATTATCAGCACTTATCATTACCTACAATGAAATGGGATACATTGAAAAATGCATCGATTCCGTTTCTTTTGCAGACGAAATCTTAGTGGTTGATTCCTTCAGTACTGATGGTACTTATGAGTATCTTTTGGACCATCCGAAAGTAAAGGTAATTCAGAATCCTTTTGAAAATTTTACCGCCCAAAAGTCATTTACATTAAAGCAAGCCAGCAACGATTGGGTCTTGTTTTTGGATGCCGACGAAGTGGTTACCGAAAATCTTCAAAAAGAAATCATCGAAACTATAAATAATCCAGATGCTCATGAAGCTTATTGGTTTTACAGAAAGTTCATGTTCCAAAATGAACCCTTGAACTTCAGTGGCTGGCAAACCGATAAAAACCATAGACTTTTCAAAAAAAGCAAAGCGCATTTTACCGATCGTAAGATTGTACACGAAACCTTGGTGGTTGATGGCAAATCCGGGATCCTGAAGGAAAAACTAACCCATTTTTGCTACAAAAACTACGAGGACTACAAAGGCAAAATGCTCAAATATGGCCAATTAAAAGCCAAAGAGGACTTTTACAAAGAAAAGCACTTCAATTACCTTTTGATGACGGTAAAACCGTTTTGGAAGTTCTTTAACCATTACATCCTTCGTTTAGGCATATTGGATGGCAAAAAGGGATGGACCATCTGCTATCTTAATGCTCTTGGCGTATTGGAGCGATTCAGGGAATTGAAACGCTTGGAAAAGAAAAATGAACTTGCCTATTATTTGGTAATGCCGTAGTGCGTCCAAACTAACTTACTGGACCTGGTTTCCTTTCGTATGGCTTGATTTTTGGCAATGGATTCCGGTGTTTTGTAGCCTCGCTTATGATCTAGATGTACGCACACCGCGCTATAGCGTAATTGCTTGGATTTTATCCCAAAATTGAACAAGCGCTCGCCCAATTCACGGTCTTGGCCACCATATTGCATGCGCTCGTCAAAGCCATTCACATTTAAAATATCCTTTTTCCAACCTGATGAGTTATGACCGTTCCAACTGGCATTGGTCGGTGTAAATGTATTCAGCAACTTGGAAACAATTCCGTTCGCCGTTAATTTATTGTTCTTGAACGTCTTGGGAATACCTTTTTCCTTGAGCCATTGGATATTGAAACAATTTTGATTCTCGATATCTTCCAACGTAATCATCTTGGAAATGTTCATCGGGAGCATGTAATATCCCCCAGAAATAAAATAACCGGGTTCTTTGTTGATGTAATGTACTTCGACAAAATCTTCCCGCGGAATACAATCACCATCCGTCATAATGATGTAATCCGCATTGCAGGCCTCAACGGCCTTGTTCAAAATTCTCGACTTTTGGAAGCCATCATCCTCTTGCCACACATGGACGATATCGTAAAAGACCTTTTCGGACATTTCCTCCAAAAGCTCCTTGGTTTTCGGGCCAGAACCATCATCAGCAATAACCACCTCAAAATCCTTGAAAATTTGGCAGTTAAAACCCCAAAGCACTTTTTTCAACCATTCCTCGGCATTATAAGTGCTTACGATTACTGATATTTTCGGCGATTCCTTTTCCTTTGGGCTCATTTGAGCAAAAATAGTAAAGTCTATCATTTAAAAGATAACTTTGTAAAAAGAACCTTTGGTTTTATCCAAAAACTCCCAATGAAGAAAGTAGCAATTGTCGAGTTGAACCCATATCATGATGAATGCCTGTATTCGCAGCTTAAAATCCTCGACTCCGCTGGATATTCACAGATCTTGGTCGTAAGCAGTCAAATAAAGGACCGGGCTTCTGAATATTTGGATATTCCCGATGAGGTGATAACATTTGACCGTTCACATCAAAAGAATCTCTTCAGTCGTATTTCGTTCTCATGGAAACTTAAAAGGCAATTAAATCAAAGAGACATAATAACAGTCATATTCAATACGGCAAGTTCAAGGCTGGAAGTGATTTTGTTGGGTTTTTTATTGAATAAGCGAACCGCGTTATTTGGCATTCTGCATAATCTAAAAAAAGTAAACCACAGCTTTTCCCAAAAGCTCATCAACAGGTCCATAAAAAACTATTTTGTACTCAATGATTTTTTAGAAAACTCCATCGAACTGGAAGACACATCGATACAACTGCAGCGTTTTTATCCTATCTTTTTTCCAACCTACGAGGAAACGACCCTCAAAAAACCAAAAGAAGAGGTTTGGATCAGCATACCCGGCAAACTTGATTTTGGAAGAAGGGACTACTATCTTGTTGCAGAGGCTCTTCAAAAAACACCATCAAAAAGCAATTTGAAAATTCTGATTTTGGGTAGCACCAATTCCAATGACCCTAGAAGCAGTGAATTCCTAGAATTCATCCAAAAAAATGACCTTGAAGAGCATTTTATGACCTTTGATTCCTTCTTGGACAATGATGTATTCCATGACTATTTGAAAAAATCAGATTACATTCTCATCCCATTGAATGCTATCGGGGATAATTATGCAAAGCATAAAATCATGGGGTGCTACAATCAAGCCTTTGGGTACCGGAAAACCTTGATTTCCCCTATCGGCCTCAGCCATATCCCTGACATTGGCAAACATTCCATACTTTATGATGGAGCAAAAGGACTCTCCATGGTTTTGGAGCAAATCAGTCAGGGGCAAGTAGAGAAAAAGGAATATCTGGAAAGCAAGTGGAGTTTTGAAGCGCAGAAAAACAACTACATCAATTTTCTTGAAGAAAATCAAATCAAATGATCGAAGAAATCAACAATTGCAATAAAATACTGCAGGAAGGCGGGCTCATCCTCTACCCTACCGATACGGTCTGGGGCATAGGCTGCGATGCCACAAACCCCGAAGCGGTCAAAAAAGTATACGCTTTAAAAAAGCGAGAGGATTCCAAGGCACTAATTTGTATGGTGTCCAATCAGGCCATGTTGGAGCGCCACATAAAAGAAGTGCCCGATGTCGCCTACGATATTATGGACTTGGCCACAAAACCCACCACCATCGTATTCGACAACCCCATGGGCATAGCCAGCAATTTAGTGGCGGAAGACAACACTTTGGCCATTAGAGTGGCTTCGGATAAATTCTGCCAATATCTCATCAATAAATTCAGAAAGCCCATTGTATCCACATCGGCCAATATTTCGGGCAATCCCACCCCAAAACAATTCAAGGATATTGATGAAGAAATTTTAAAAGGAGTGGACTATGTGGTAAATTTGCCCGATGAAAATATAAACCCTTCCCCCTCCTCCATCATTAAATTGAGTACGGACGGACAAGTGAAGGTTATTCGGGAGTAACAATGGCGAAGGAATTCCATACAGAGGCAATACAACATCCTATTTTTAAACTTATTGGCGAAGCTTCAGATGAGCTGGGCGTAGATGCTTATGTCATCGGTGGTTTTGTGAGGGATTACTTTTTAAAAAGAAATACCCCGAAGGATATTGATATTGTTGCCATTGGTAGCGGCATAGAACTTGCCAAAAAAGTGGCTTCCAAACTAAAGGGCAAACCAGAGATTTCCGTGTTCAAGAATTTCGGCACGGCCATGATCAAGCACAAGGAATTGGAGCTTGAATTTGTGGGTGCACGAAAGGAAAGCTATAATCGGGATAGCCGAAAGCCCATTGTGGAAGATGGTACGTTGGAAGACGATCAGAACCGTCGTGACTTTACCATAAACGCCATGGCCCTGGCATTGAACCAATCCAATTTTGGGGAGCTTTTAGACCCTTTTGACGGTTTGGACGATTTGGACAGGCAAATCATTCGAACGCCACTGGAACCAGGCATTACCTATTCCGATGACCCATTGCGGATGATGCGTGCCATCCGATTTGCCACACAATTGCATTTTACCATTGAACTGCAATCACTTCAAGCGATAACCGAGAACAAGGACCGCATCAAAATTGTTTCCAAGGAACGTATCGTGGACGAGCTCAACAAAATATTGATGAGTTCCAAACCATCACTTGGTTTCAAACTGATGCACCAAACAGGATTGTTGTCCCTGATTCTACCGGAACTTACAGCGTTACAAGGCATTGAAGAAATAGAGGGGCAACGTCACAAGGACAACTTTTGGCATACCCTGGAGGTAGTGGACAACATTGCGGAAACAACGGACAACCTATGGTTGCGCTGGGCCGCATTATTGCACGATATCGGTAAGGCACCCACCAAAAAGTTCCACAAAAAGATTGGTTGGACCTTCCATGCGCACGAGTTTGTGGGAGCAAAAATGGTCTATAAACTTTTTAAAAGACTCCGGATGCCATTGAACGAGAAAATGAAATTCGTTCAGAAAATGGTATTGATGAGTTCACGCCCCATCATCCTATCCGAAGATCACGTGACCGATTCCGCAGTTCGACGATTGGTTTTTGATGCTGGGGATTTTGTGGAAGACTTGATGACCTTATGTGAAGCGGATATTACCACCAAGAATCCCCGCAAGCAGAAAAAATACAAGAACAACTTTAAAATAGTTCGTCAAAAAATAGTAGAGGTCGAAGAACGTGACCATATCCGAAACTTTCAACCTCCTGTTTCCGGTGAAGAAATCATGGAAACCTTCAACTTAAAACCCTCCAAGGAAATAGGCATCATCAAAGACGCCATCAAAGAAGCCATTTTGGAAGGGGAAATACCCAATGAATATGAGGCTGCCTATCAATTTATGTTGGAAAAAGGCAAAAAAATGAACCTAAAAGTCCACTCCGAATGAAAAAGAGCAAATATGTAGTGTATTGGTTGTTAACTGGGTGTTTTCTCATTTTTGTGATGGTCTTGGTCGGGGGCATCACGCGTCTTACCCACTCGGGATTGTCCATTTCCGACTATAAATTGATTCACGGAACCATTCCCCCAATGAACGAGCAGGAATGGCAAGAAGCCTTTGAACTCTATAAGCAATATCCAGAATACCAGAAGCTCAATTATCATTTCGGAATCGAAGAATTTAAGGACATCTACTTCTGGGAATGGTTGCACAGGGTTATTGGAAGATTCATTGGAGTTGTGTTCATTATACCATTCCTTTTCTTTTTGATTACCAAAAAATTGGACAGGCCCACCATCAAAAAATGTTTGATTCTGCTCTTCATGGGTGGATTCCAGGGCTTTTTGGGCTGGTACATGGTCAAAAGTGGTTTGGTGGACCGTCCGGATGTGTCCCACTTTAGGTTAGCAGCACACTTGACCACGGCATTCCTGACTTTTGCCTACAGTTTATGGGTGGCCTTGGACCTTATCTATCCAAAGCGGAAAGAAATCAACAAGAACATCAGAAACCTGATTCGAGTTGGACTTGTCCTTTTATTGCTTCAAATCATTTGGGGCGCCTTTGTTGCAGGATTGGATGCAGGTTTCATACACAACCACTGGCCATTGATGAGCGATGGTAAACTCATTCACGAAACCGTTTACATAGAGCAGCAACCTGTCATCAAAAACTTTTTTGAAGGAAAAAGTGGGGTTCAGTTCGTACATCGGTACCTAGCTTACATTGTAGTCGGCTTTATTGGCCTTATTTGGTTCAGAACGCGAAAAACACCAAGGACAACCCTACAGGAAAAGGGATTGCAAAGCTTACTCGCCCTGGTTTTTATACAATTTGTATTGGGTGTGCTCACGTTGGTTTACGCGGTACCGCTCTGGCTGGGAATTGCGCATCAAATCGGTGCTTTTTTCCTTTTGGCCGCCATGACTTTTACCCTGCACAGGTTCTCGAAATAAGGTCTATTTATTGTACCTTTGTGCCCACTCTAAAATTTGATGGATGATTTATAAAATCAGGATAATACTTGATGCTGAGGAAGATATCTTTCGTGATATCGAAATTGAGGACCAAAGTAATTTGGAGGATTTCCACAATGCCATAACCCAAGCTTTTGGTTTTGAGGGAAGTGAAATGGCCTCTTTTTATACATGTGACGAAGAATGGAACCAAGATGAGGAAATTGCCCTTTTCGATATGAGCGAGAGCGGTTCCGATATCCGATTGATGAACGAAACGTCCCTTGACGATGTTTTAACCGAGGACAATCCAAAAATGATCTACGTGTACGACTTTTTCAGCATGTGGACCTTTTTTGTGGAATTGGCCGATATTGTTGATAAAGAGGACGGCCGGGTCTATCCCAACTTGCTGTTCACTTTTGGGGAATTGCCAGATGCCCCGCCGGAAAAACAGTTTGAGGCAAAGCCAAGCGATGACGAAGGCGATTATGACGACCTCCTAGATCGTTATGACGATATGGACTTTGACGAGAACTGGAACTAAACGATATTAGACCTAAGTTTTAACCATTAATCACACCCCAAAAAATGCTGAACCTGTATAACGCCCAAATTGAAAGCATATCGCTTCACCGTGTAGGCAATAAAAGTAAAAACGAATCCGCTTTTTTATCCGCAGAGCCATTTTCGCTCAACGATGAAATGTCCGGTCTGCTGAAAGAGTATTTTTTCAAACCCTTCAGGGAAAAAGAGGAGAACTACTATAAGTTTGGCCACGAGGTGGATTTGGAGTTCAATGAGGTATATACCGCAGTTTCTGGGATATTCGACAATCCATCCGACAACCATAGGTTATCCAAAAAATTAACCACGCACCTGTACGAGCAGTCCAACCATCCGCATATTAAAAGCGGAGAGGTTTATGTGGTTCACTTTTCCGATATGGTAATAGACAACCAAAAAACGGATGCGGTAGGTATTTTTAAAAGTGAACTGAAGCACGATTTTCTACAGTTTGAGGAAAACGAACACAATTTGGAGATTTTGATTCGCCAAGGAATCAATATCAACAAACTGGACAAGGGTTGTATCGTTTTCAATCTTGGTAAAGAAGAAGGTTACAAGGTACTTTCGGTGGACAGTAACCGATACGATGCCAAATATTGGTTGGAAAATTTCTTGGGCGTTCTTCCTTTGACCGATGAGAACTTCTACACCAAAAACTACCTTAAGTTCTGCCAAAACTTCGCTAAAGATGTGGTTTTGCCAGCCGAGGACAAGCAACAAGAAGTGATGTTCATGAACCGAGCTGTGAACCATTTCGCCAAAAACGATAATTTTGAGGAGACCTCATTCTTGAACGAGGTCATGGAGAACCCAGAGCTTATCCCTGAGTTCAAACACTACAAAGTAGAGAAAGGACCAAAATACAGTATTGAGGACGTTTCCAATTTTGACATTGCCAACAAGGCTGTGAGCGATGCCCGAAAGAAAATCAAGAATGTCATCAATTTGGATACCAATATCCAAATCAAGATGGATTTCATCAACCCGGAATCCGCAGAAAAGTTTGTGGAAAAGGGATGGGACGAAGAGCGCCAGATGTACTATTACCTCGTGTATTTCAACAAAGAGCAGAAGAGTTAGAACTTTTTGTCTATAATCTGCTTCATGCTTACGTCTTCATAATTTCGTTTCACAAAATCCAAGGCGTGAATCAATACTTCACCCATGGTTTTGCTGTCCCTGAAATTGATGTCACCGGTAAGTTCCAATAATTGGGTTTTGAGCATTTCGGTATTTTCTGGCGGAGCAATGGTATCTATTTGACAAACATCAAACAACCGTTTTAACCTTCTGCCCCAGCTCAAAATCCTTTTGGCGATAATGGAACGCTCTTCAACAATGTACTGGTTAACGGAGTCAACGGTCAACTTGTCCTGCACCAAATCGACCATGGTTTTGTTTTCCTTAAAGAACTGGGGACGGTATACCTTTATTTTACCTTCGTAACACTGCTGGTCAAAGTCTATGGCCCTGATTTTATAGACCACACTGTCAAAATCGTGGGTCGGCACTATTACATAGTTATAGGAGCGCATATCGCCCAAGAGACGAATCATACAACGCTCATTGAACTTCACAAATTCCTTGGCAATCTGGGCTTTGTCAAACTCCGTACATTCGGGAAGGTTTTTCTTCATAAAAACATCACCGGGTATGCCCACTATATGCTCCTCGATCAAGGTGTTTTCGTAAATCACAAAATTGAGGTTGTACGGGGATAGCATATGTTCCAATTCCAAACCGTAAACACGGGAGGCATCGGTCTTTTTTACATAGAACAGGGTGTAATTATCGTTCAAAATGTTACGCACCTTGATCCTGAAAGGTTTTGAGTTCCCAAATGTGCAGTAGTCCACATAATCCACATTTAAATATTGAAAAATGGAATCGCTACCATCCGACACAAAATTGGAGTACACCCGTTTTAATGCCAGGTCAATTTCATCGCGATCAAACTCAGGGTAGAACACCCGTACCCAAAGGGTATCTTCATCATTCGCATCATATACGGCAACGCTTCCCGAGAACCGGAGCAGGTCATCATAATGAATGGGAATCTCAATTTTTCTATTGTAATATTTCAAATATTCATCTAGTTCCTTGCTTATGGGGTAAGCAGGTTTCTTTTTCGACATCAACTT
>CETR01020512.1_pt1 | contig 11803 bp, 11 predicted proteins | sample 531281 | NCBI WGS metagenome assembly CETR01 (sample SAMEA2622568, study PRJEB7988) | marine metagenome | biome: marine biome (ENVO:00000447); feature: mesopelagic zone (ENVO:00000213); material: "saline water (ENVO:00002010), including plankton (ENVO:xxxxxxxx)" | depth 696 m
AGTTTTGAAGTGATCAAGGATTTAAAAGGAGCGCTCGAAGGGCTTCCTGAAGGTCGCGGGGATTATTTTATGTGGGAAAAGTTTACCACGAAACCCTATGTGGATGACGGTCCGTTTCGATTGGTGGGCGAATGTCCTACGCCTTGGCCGTGTTTTGTAATTGCCGTTCGGAATGACGTACTGGAGAGCCATGCGGAAGCCATTCAGGATATCTTACAGATTATCAATGAAACCACAGTGGATTTCAAGGAAATACCTTCCATAGACCAAATGATTGCCAATCGGTATGAACAAAAATTAGAGGATGTACAATCGTGGCTATCCCTCACAAAATGGAGTCAGAAAAACCTAGATACAAAAGAGGTTGATGTGATTCAAGGGAAATTATTACAGTTGGATTTGATTTCAGAAAAAAAGCCTTCCGAAGAAATTTTATATTTTTTTTAAGACACTACGCAACCTTGTAAACCTACCTACATCTTAGTAATGTAAATGTTAAGATTATGGTAACTTTTTTTATAGTTTTGGGGGCGCTTTTAGTTACGAACTTTTTGTTATTGCAATTCAGCTGTAACGACACCGGCGAAGCGGGTGCTCCTGAAGAAGAGTAAGTACTACCTTACCAATTGATTGCTTCCTTTCCTTGTTTTATTAAATACGTATTGGTTTTGCTGAAATGCTGATTCCCAAACCAATAACCCCTATTGGCACTTAAGGGTGATGGATGTCCACTGGTTAAAACCAAGTGTTTGTCACGGTTTATTTTAGCCCCTTTCTTTTTGGCGTAGCCGCCCCATAACAAAAATACCAGCCCTTCCCTATGTTCTGAAAGTTTGGATATGACCGCATCGGTAAATTCTTCCCAGCCTTTCTTTTGATGACTCCCAGCTTGGTGCGCCCGAACGCTTAAAGTGGCGTTTAATAATAATACCCCCTGACTTGCCCAATGTTCCAAATTCCCGTTTTCGGGAACTTCACCACCAACATCGGTTTCAATCTCCTTGAAAATATTGATAAGGGAAGGAGGCTGCGGAATTCCTTCCGGCACCGAAAAACAGAGTCCATGAGCTTGCCCTGGACCATGGTAGGGATCTTGCCCCAAAATAACCACTTTCACCTTTTCAAAAGGAGTATGGTCGAATGCGGCGAATAGCTGCTTTCCGGGTGGGTAACACGTATGGCTTTTATATTCAGACTTTACAAATTGTACTAAGTTTTGAAAATAAGGTTTTTCGAATTCTTCTTTTAATTGGGATTGCCAAGAAGGCGCAATAGTTACCGTCATTATTTGTACTTTTGTGCTTCAAAATAACAAAATTTAAGGCGATTTCCAGCATTCAAACCCTATGATTAAGATTCATCCCAATACACTAAAGGATTTAGAGTTTCAAAAAGTCTTGGAACAGATTTCAGCGATGTGTATTACTGAATTGGGGGGAACGCATGTGAAGGAAATACTGCCTTTTCAGAAAGCTTCGGAAATCCTTCCGGAGTTACATCGGGTAAAAGAATTCACGGCTTCCTTTAACAGTGATAATCGTATTCCCAATCATGGGTTTGACGCCATTACGAAAGAGCTTCGGTTATTTGATATTGAAAACAGTACCCTAGAGGTAACGGGGTTTCGACGGATTCTTTCCGTTTGTGAAACTACCAGGGAATTGCTTCGGTTTTTTAAGAAATACGAAGAGTTTTATACCTACTTACAGGAATACGCGGAAACGATTCAGTATACCTCCCTTGTTGCGGAGGCCATTCACAAGATTATCGATCGTTATGGATTGGTAAAAGATGATGCCTCCCCTGCCCTTCAGCAGCTAAGAAAACAACTGCAGCATGTAAAAGGCCAGATAAACGGTTCTTTTTCAAGGGCTTTAAATACGTATGCTCAAGCCGATTATCTGGATGAGATTCGGGAATCGGTTGTAGAAAACCGAAGGGTTTTGGCGGTAAAGGCCATGCATCGACGAAAAGTGAAAGGGGCTGTCTTAGGACAGTCGAAAACCGGAAGTATTGTTTATGTAGAGCCTCAGGAAACTTTGGAGTATACCACCGAGCTCACTAATTTGATATATGAAGAGGAAGAGGAAGTGAAGCGTATTTTAAAAGCACTTACCGAACAGCTTCGCCCCTACAAATCCCTACTGAAAAGTTATCAGGACTACTTAATACAAGTAGATATGTGGCATGCCAAAGCGAAGTATGCAACAGTAATCAATGGGGTGCTCCCAATGCTTACAAAAGAAAAGAAGCTACATCTTATCAAGGCGTACCATCCGCTGCTATTGGTTTCCAACAATAAAAAGAAGGCAAAGACCTTTCCGCAAACCATCGAACTCCATCCTGAAAATAGAATCATTGTAATTTCAGGGCCCAATGCCGGCGGAAAGAGTATTACTTTAAAAACGGTAGGGCTATTGCAGGTGATGCTGCAAAGTGGAATGTTGATTCCGGTAGATCCGTATAGTGAATTGTCGCTATTTGAACGGATTTTAAGTGATATCGGGGATAATCAGTCCATCGAAAATCATTTAAGCACCTACAGCTACCGATTGAAGCAAATGAATTATTTCCTGAAAAAGTGCAATGAAAACACCTTGTTTTTAATTGATGAATTTGGAACGGGAAGTGATCCGGAATTGGGCGGTGCTTTAGCGGAAACCTTTTTGGAAGTATTTTACGATCGCGGGGCCTTCGGGATCATCACCACCCATTACACCAATTTAAAGCTGTTGGCAAACGAGCTCCCCTTTGCGACCAACGCCAACATGCAGTTTGATCGAAAAAGCCTGGAACCTCTGTACCATTTACAGTTAGGGGAAGCAGGAAGCTCGTTTACGTTTGAAGTGGCACAAAAAAATGGCATCCCCTACAGCTTGATCAATAAGGCCAAGAAAAAGATTGAACGGGGCAAGGTTCGTTTTGACAAGACCATTGCCAACCTTCAGAAAGAACGCTCACAATTGCGAAAAACGTCGCAATCCTTAAAGTCTGAAGAAGACAAAGCCCGTGAGGAAGCGAAGCAGCTGGAGGAAACCAATACGAAAATTCAGCAGAAGCTGGAAAGCTATCAAGAATTGTACGATAGCAACCAGAAATGGATTTCCCTAGGGAAGAAGTTAGATACCCTTTCTGAAAAGTATTTCCACAACAAACGAAAGCGTGAGCTTATCGATGAGCTCATGAAAATGGTGCTTCAAGAGAATGTGAAGCGGAAAAAAGTGGCTCCCAAAAAGAAAAAAGTACAAAAGGCCAAAGAGCAAAAGGTTATAAAGGAAGTGGAGCGCAAGGTTGAAGGCATTCGGAAGCGCAAGAAGAAAGAAAAGGAAGCAGCGGCCAAATTACCACCCCCCAAACCGAAAGTTTCCTTGAAAGTAGGCGACAGAGTACGAATGATCGAGGGTCGCGCGGTAGGTACCATCGATTCGATTGAAAAGAAAAAAGCCATTGTAAATTATGGAATGTTTACCGCCGATGTAAGTTTGGAAGAATTGGAAAAAGTAGGATGACGGAAGAAGCCACACATAAAATTATTTTGTTCGACGGAGTTTGCAATCTTTGTAACAGCTCGGTCAACTTCATCATTAAAAGGGATGCTAAAGATCATTTCAAATTTGGGGCTTTACAAAGTGAGGAAGGAAAAGAACTGGTTGAAAAATATACGATCGACACCTCCCAAACCGATTCCATTATACTCATTGACAATGGAAAAGCCTTTGTAAAATCCTCGGCCGCCCTTCGTATCGCCAAATACCTATCGGGTGGATGGCCCCTCCTTTACGCTTTTATTATTTTACCTACGTTTCTTCGGAATTGGGTATATGACTACATTGCCAAAAACCGTTACAAATGGTATGGAAAAAAGGAAAGTTGTATGATCCCTACACCAGAACTGAAGGAGAAATTTTTATGATTATTTGAGGTTCTCTAGGATGAAATCGATGGTTTCACTCTCGTTGTTATTCGTATCAAAGGCAAAATTGCGATGCGGATTGTCCCCAATAATTCCCTTCTCTTTCCAGGTATTGATTAAATCGGCATTTCCAATATTTACTTTTCCGGTAAGTAGCGTATTAAGGTCTTTTTGACGCTTATAATACGTATACACTTTCTTCAACCCAGTGAGGTAGGTATAGTCTTTGGTGAAGCCGCCACCACGATGTGCCCTAAGGGAGATGTTATAAGACTCCTCACGATTCAATTTATACTGGTTATGGAGCAAATCGAACGTATCACAAAAGTTAAAACCTTTTCTTAAGCTATCAGCAGCTAATACCCTATAAGCTAATTCTTTGAGTCGGTATAAAGTAAGGCATCCGCTCATGTATTCACTGAATACTGCCAAGCCTTCTTGCGTTTCCACATTCTTCGGAAAACCATTGTAGAAAATTTTTAGCGGCTGATTGATCCCGTTGAAGGTAGTCACCATATGCACCCCAATTTCATGGTTTGCCAGAACTTTCAATTGATTGGCACTAAAACGGTGATTCTTCTTAAGAAACAAGGTTTGCGTATTGTTCTGCACCATGGCCGCAGCCGAAATCTTGTTGGAAATCTTGACGTTGTATTGAAAATCGAATTTCTTGGCAAATTCTTGAAAATAGGCCAAAGCCTCGTCTACATTGAATACCGGAAACATTTCCTGATTGAACTTTTCATCCTTGAAATGCAAGATGAACTGCGCGTTTTGCACATCCTTTTCAGTAGGGGTTCCGAAGGATTTCAGTACATTGAAATAAAACTTCTCCCCTTTTCCTATCGATTCGATACATTGTATCAATCCTGAATAATCATAAATTACTTCCCGATAAAACTTTCGGGTTTCTTCATCCTGAATGGTATCAATATCCTGTGAAAAAAGGGCCTGCTGCAGCTTATGCGCGTTGAAATCGATACGCTTGTACTTGAAATTTGGATTGACATTGTATTTGGAGGCAAAGAAGTTCCGTTTTTCCTGCTCTATGTTTGTGGGATTGATGTAATTGAGCATTTCAATTTTCTGCACTAGTTTGTGCAATTCCCTGTCAATTTTATAGAGATTTGGATAGGTGTCAACAAGTTCTTCCGTAGAAATCATATTATTTATGGTGGGCGAGATAGAATGCTTGGGCATGTCTTGGGAGTAGCTCCCGTAATTGTTCCTCGATAGCACTTACGATTTCGGGAAAAATTACCTGATGGATCTCGTCGCAGTATATTTTTTTAAATTCTGTCGCCAAAACTAAGGTATTTGTAAAGTTTTTGGTAATAAATTTCAAAAAATATCCGTTTCCCTGAAACGTATCATTCACCTTGGAAGTAGCTTCAATGGCATACGGCAATTGCAGCGTAGACAAAGAGTGTCTCCATGTTTCCACTTCACTGCCAAAGCGGTTATTATCTATGTTTAGAGTCCCTAAATTAATTACAGGCACGTCCCGATCCCATCGTTTCCAGTTATAGCTATGCATATCGTACACCACCACTACTCCATGAAGTGCTTCCAATTTTTGGATAAGTGCTGCTACTACTTTGTAAAATCCATGGTGTTTCTGAAGGCTTTTTTCATGTTGATCTTTAGGAAGCGGATGCATCCAGAGCTTTTTCCCCCACGCATCTTCATAGATGGCATTTTCCGGATCTCGGTTTAAGTCGTATTCGAATCGGCTGTCACAGCCCGCAATGACAATAGGGTGTGATTTTACGAATTCCTTGGTGCATGGGTCTTCTTCAAACCAACGATCGTATTCGGTATGGAGGCAATTGTCCCAAAGCTCCCTTCGGAATTGGTGCCCATCATGAACCGCACCACATACATAATGCACATACTCCTCAATTTTTAAGGTAAAGGAATAGTCGTTGGAAACCGCTTCAAAAGCCTCTTCATTTTGAATCTTCTGAAGCATTTCATCAATAGAAAGTCTTTGCATAAATGAAGTATTAAAATAAACTAAGCCTCATCCACGTGCTTACGAAGTTTTTTGCGACGTTCAAAGGCATTCACTCGTTGCAGTACTTTATCTTCTACAAAATCGATTACCTTTTCCTGAACGCGGGTTTTGTATACTTTATTCATGTAGGTAATACCTCCAGGGGACATCACATTTACTTCAACCAACATTCCATTAATTACATCAATCCCTACAAAATAGAGTCCGTCTTTCACCAACTTCGGGCCTATTTTTCGGCAAAGCTCTTTTTCCTGTTTGGAAAGAGTGTGTTTTACCACGCTTCCCCCGGCACTTACGTTGGAACGGTGATCTTCTTCCCCAGGAACACGCCTCATGGCGCCAATGGGCCTTCCGTTTAACAGCAGAATACGTACATCCCCTTGATCGGCCCCTTCAATGTAATCCTGAAGTATCACATAATTGGAAGTGCCGTCTTTGTTATCGATATAGAAATCCAATAACGAATTGATGCTCTTCATGGCGTTCTTTTCCAATAAAATGACACCAGAACCTCCATAACCATTCAACGGCTTAAGAATCATTCTTTCTGGTCCTTCCTTAATAATTTTCTTGAGGTATTCCTTGTTTTTTGTTACATGGGTTTTAGGAATGATGTCATTGTCTTCATCCTCAAACACGGCAGTATAGAGCTTATTGTTCGCTCTTCTTATTCCGTCGAGATCGTTCATGATAAACACATCGTCTTTCACACTGTCCAGAAAATTAAGCATGATCATATCCAACGGCGGATTGCTACGAAGAATGATGACATCGAAACCGGCCAAAGGCAACATTTCGTCATAAAATTCCGTTTTGGCATGAAATGATTTTAAGGAGCTTGAAATTTTGTCTTTTCGCTTAACACAGCGTGAAAAGGCAAATGCCACACTATCCCTTATCGTTAAATTTGCGGGTGTGGTAATGGCTAAGCCATGGCCCCTTTTTACAAATTCGTGAATCATGGCAAGTGTAGAATCATCTTCGGGCTTTTTAATCTCGTCCCAAGGATACATGATAAAGCAAACGTTCATAGGTTGGTTTTAAGAAAATTAAATATAGTAATTCCCTTTTAGTAGAAAAACATTTTAAGGCTTAATTGCAGGTGACAATGATGTTATCAAGATAATAGTATTCGTCGTCCGCCCAATTTTGCAATCGCACTCTAAGAATTAAACTGGAACCTGAAATACCTGAAAAACTAACGTTTGTGGTACTGCTAAGATTATTTATTAATGTATGATTTGAATTGCCGTTCCCTGCAAAGTTGGGTATTTCCGTAAAAGTAGCACCCCCGTTGGTGGAATATTCAATATCTACGTAATCATTTTCAGTCTCCCCGCAGTGATAGTCATCGACGTGATTAATAGCGTCATATTCCAGGGGTCCAGATGCCCCAATATCCATAGATACTTGAATATTGCTATATCCTGAAATATCGATTGTTTGAGTTTCAAAAACAAACAACCCATTGGTATCTTTAAACTCCATAATTCCGCCGAAAATCTGCGCATAATCATTGGAATTAATCAAAGTTCCCGGCAATGCTTCGGTAGTACTCCCAAAGCTATCAAAACTAGTGAGCGTCCATTTTGTTACGCCCGTTGGATAGTTCCCGTTACTGCTACTCGCTCCCGTAACTCCCGTACCGGCTACATAGCTTGAAAAATCTTCAGAATATAATACCGCTCCAGTACAAGGACTATTGGCACAGTAGATACTCCTCCAGGTATGAGCTACCCCATCGTAAATCTCCCAACATTGTTTTCCGGTCATGGGATCGCTTACGTACACCATGAGTCCGTCGTCACGGTCACTCGTTGTGGATACGGGAATCGATGCCTGTTGCGCCTCTGTTACCCTGGGCATCAAGAAACCCCCAAAGGCAATATTGGGAATTCTTTGTGCCCCGATATAAAATGTCACTGCATCACTCACAGTCGTTTCATTGATAGCTACTTGAGCAAAAAGTGACTTTCCGAAGATGCATCCTAATATGAAAAATATCATCCTCATAGAACTCAATTGGGGTGTAAACCTGGGGAGAAATCGGTGGGTGCGATTCTTGGGCTATTGGTATGATCGGTACAGCCTCCTATGTTAGAGTCTGCCCAAATGGTCCATTCCGCTTCATCAAAGGTGGGGTTACCTTCAGAAATACTTGCTATTCGAAGGGCTCGTCCGTCTTCAAATTCGGCACAAGTACCCGTTTGGTCTATCCCTACCACACCATAGGCATCTATAAGATTATTTGAGGCATCCCGTAATTCAAAGTTATCATCCCCATTGGCATTCATCAAGGCATCCAACCCATCGGCCGCAAAACCATATACCGAAGTAAACACACCTCCATTTTGGGCAATAACATAAGAAGCCCCACCTGTTAAGAGAGTTGATGTTGGAAACACATAAGTAGTGGTAGGCGATGTATTGGCATTGGAATACAAAATCACACTCCAGTTACTGATGTCAATTGGGTTGGAAGAACCGTTGGTAACTTCGATAAAACGTGCATTGGCATTATTGTCGGGGTCTGCAATTTCACTAATAAAAATACCTCCGGCAGAAGGTGCATTAACAGGTCCGCTGTAAGCAGAAAGCACCGCAGCACCCGGTGAGGTGCCCGTAGTTGCTTCCGGAGTAACTTCTACAGCAATGAAGGAACCTACTTCAAGACTGGTTAAAGTATAGGTGTTGGAGGTGCCGGTTTGAATTTGTGTTTGGTTGGTACCAGCGGCATCATCGGCTCGATACCAAGTATATATGTGGGCTCCTTCCGGGTCTCCTTCAGCATCACTATACACAAAGCTACCCATTAGGGGTTCCCCTTCTACCAAACTTCCAGAGACTTGAACATTGCTAGCTATTGGAGCCTGATTTACAGGAATACAATAGACATTTTCCCATTGCAGATTGATTCCATCCCAAATTTGAATACAACGGATATTGCCTTCAGAAAGGAATATCATTAAGCCATCATCCAAAGCTGTAACCGGAATACTGTTACGTTGGGTGGTTGAAACTTTGGGAGCCATCCAGCCACCAAAATGGGTTCCATCACTGGAACTAGCTATTTCCAGTACACTAGCCGGGCTTGGGGTTATGGTATTAATACCTACTTGGCTAGCCAAGGAAAAAGTAACTACAAGACAGAGCAAGGTAAAAAGACTCTTCATACGTTCTTTTGGTTAAAACAAACATAAGGGAGTCGTGAGAACAAGATATTGCGAAATTGTTAGATTATCTTAAAAATTTTCCACCTCTACTCATATTTTATAAATTTACAGTTCATTAAAAATCAAGCTATGGAATTAAGTGAAAAAGCAATTACTTGGGCAAAGGATGCCATTTTTGAATACGGACCCAAAATCATTGCAGCTATTTTGCTGCTTATTATTGGTCTTTGGGTGATTAAATTTTTTATTCGCAGTATGCGGAAGGCCTTATCCAAAAGGGATATGGAGATTTCCTTGCAGAAATTTTTAACCAATCTCACCAGTTGGGCTTTAAAAGCCATGTTATTTATCGCAGTGCTAAGTCAGCTGGGCATTGAATCAACCTCTTTCGTTGCCGTATTGGGAGCTGCGGGTCTGGCTATTGGATTGGCCTTACAGGGATCACTTTCTAATTTTGCAGGAGGAGTGTTGATTATGCTTTTTCGGCCTTTTAAAGTAGGAGACACCATAAATGCCCAAGGGGAAATAGGTACGGTAAAAGAGATTGAAATCTTTACGACCAAACTACTTACCTTTCAGAATCGATTGGTGATTATTCCCAATGGTGCCTTATCCAACGGGAATATTGTAAACTATACGGCAGAGGGCTTTCAGAAAATTGTTTTCACGATCGGGGTTTCGTATGATGCCGACATCGCACAAACCAAGGAAGTGCTTTTAAATGCCATGAAAAAACACGAGCACGTGATGGAGGAACCTGCTCCTATGGTAGAATTAGTTAACCTGAATGACAGCTCTATCGACTTTACCGTTCGGTGTGCAGTAGTCAACGAGCACTTCTGGCCTACCCAATGGGCCTTGCTTCCCACTATTAAACAAGATTTGGATGCCGCTGGTATTGAAATACCTTACCCTCACCAAGTGGAAATTCAAAAAGAATCTTAAAAACAAAAAAGCCGCTCACGCGGCTTTTTTTTATGAATCTACATCAAAAGTTTCGGTCGGATTTTCGGTGTCGTGGTAATGCAACATGCCTTCTCCATTGGCAATAATAGTGGATACGGTAGCATCTCCCGTAACATTTACTACCGTTCTGAACATATCAAGAATTCGATCTACTGGGAAAATAATTGCGATCCAAGCAGGATTCAATCCTACGGAATCCAATACAATAATCAACATCACCAATCCCGCACTGGGTACTGCAGCAGAGCCAATGGATGCTAAGGTAGCCGTAAGGACAATGGTTAATTGTTGCCCAAAAGTTAAATCGATAAGATGTAATTGCGCTAAAAATACCACTGCGACTGCCTGATACAAGCAAGTTCCGTCCATATTTACCGTAGCACCAATAGGCAAGACAAAGCTGGTTATTTTTTTATCTACTCCAAGATTTTGTTCTACACACTCCATGGTTACCGGTAAGGTAGCGGCACTACTGGAGGTTGAAAACGCTAGGGTTTGTGCAGGACTCATGGATTTAAAGAAACCTAGGTAAGGAATCTTCCGAACGAATAGCTTTAACACCAAAGGGTAGATCACAAAAATCATCAACATTAAGCCTAGAAAAACGGTAAGGGAATACCAGCTTAAGCCTTTAAAAATCTCTACCACCTTATTCACATCATCCCCGGCCATTTTACTCACTACTCCTGCCAATAAGGCAAAAACAAAAAATGGAGCGGCTTGCATGACCAAATCGACCATTTTCAGGAATACTTCCATGGCGCCATCGACAAAGTCGGTCACCGGCTTCGATTTTTCCGAAGGAATAAACAAGAGGCACATTCCGAAGAAAATCGCAAAGAAGATAATCTGGAGCATCAACCCGTTATCGGTTAAGGATCTGAAGAAATTCTGCGGAACAATATCCACCAAGGGTTGCAAAGGCCCCGCATCTTTGGTCTGTTCAGCAGTTTTCATTTTATCACTTACCGAAACATCCTGTAATTCACTTTTGGATAAATCGGATATCTTTTGTGCTCTTTCTAGAAACTGCGGGTCTTTCAAATAATTAATACCATCCTTAATCTCGTACCCTTGCGAATCGGCCCAGATTTCATAACTAATCCTATTATCAATTCGGCTTTGCTCATCCACCAGCACACCTGGTTTTATAAGGTTCACCAATCCTAGTCCCAACCCTACTGCTAAAACAGTGGTAACCAAATAAGCCAAAAGGGTCTTTCCGCCCATACGGCCCAAGCTGTTGGCATCACCAATGTTGGCTACGCCACTAATAATGGAAAATAACACTAAAGGAACTGCGATGAGTTTCAGTAAATTAATAAAGATCGTTCCAAAAGGAGCAATCCAATCGATGGTAAATTCACTCCATCCCAATGTACTGGAAAGGATGGCCCAAATGATTCCGAGGACCAGTCCAATAATGATTTTCCAATGTAGTGCTAATTTCTTCATAGATGGGTTTTAAAGTTTTGATACTTGATTCAGCAAATAAAAATCGGCTAGGACCAATGCAGCCATAGCTTCCACAATAGGAACAGCTCGTGGTACCACACAAGGATCGTGACGCCCTTTTCCTTGCATTTTCACAGTTTCTCCCGCTGTATTAATAGTTTCTTGAGACTGCATAAGGGTTGCTACGGGTTTGAATGCAATGTTGCAATAAATATCAGCGCCATTACTAATCCCCCCTTGTACTCCTCCACTAAAATTTGTTTGGGTTGAGCCATCCTT
>CETR01012141.1_pt1 | contig 11790 bp, 6 predicted proteins | sample 531281 | NCBI WGS metagenome assembly CETR01 (sample SAMEA2622568, study PRJEB7988) | marine metagenome | biome: marine biome (ENVO:00000447); feature: mesopelagic zone (ENVO:00000213); material: "saline water (ENVO:00002010), including plankton (ENVO:xxxxxxxx)" | depth 696 m
ATCGAGTTTTTTTGCCAGTTCCTCGGTTCCGGTAAACACGGGCACATCAATTCCCATAAACGTGTCGCGATGTTTAAATGCACCAAGTTTTGGGGTTTGGTCTGAAAGAATATAAGTGAGTGTTTTAATCCCTTTTTTCCATTTACGGAAAAGCACGCCCACAATTTTTTTATTGCTGACAATGATACCACCAAAGTGTTCCCGTGTTTTTTTTACCAAAGCGTCAAATTGCTTGCTGCCCAAAGGCTTGTATACCGCATGGGCTTGATGTTGCATCAGCTTGTTGAGGATTCCACTCCATTCCCAGTTGCCATAATGGCCTGCCATAAGTAATATACTCCGATCGTTATTGTAATAATCTTCAAGTATTTCGGCATTGGTAACCACAAAGCGTTTGCGGATTTCCTTTTCGGAAATGGTAAAGGCCTTTATGGTTTCAAAAATAATATCACAGAGATGTTTGAAGAATTGTTGGGCAATATGATCTCTTTCTTTCTGTGTTTTTTCGGGAAATACCAAGGCTAAATTATCCTTCACAACTTTTTTGCGATAGCCAATAATATAATAAGCCAAAACGTACAGCGCGGAAGATTTAATGTACAAAATACGCATCGGCATAATGGAAAGAAGCCAAAGAATTGGATAAGCCAGTATATAAAGCAATCTTTGCATAGAAATTATTAGCACAAAACTAACTAATTTTATTGCAAGAATTAGAATTCAAAATTCATTATAAAATAATAACCCAATAACTTCTATTCCTCAATGCAAAACTTAGATATAGCAACAATCGTAATCATTGCCGCCAATGTAATTATTTCTATGAAAGGCTTCAATGATTTTTCATTTTTTGAAAAATATAAATTCAACATTGCGGGAATACGTCGTGGGGAGCAAATACGAATGTTCAGTTCGGCCTTTCTTCATGCAGATTTTTCACATTTGCTTTTCAATATGCTTACGCTATACTTTTTTGCGCCAGTAGTTATTATGAGCGTGGGCGTAACGTATTTTGTGATAATTTATGTGGCGAGTTTGCTGATTGGAAATTTACTTTCCTTTTATTTCCATAAAGACGAATATCATTATAGTGCAATAGGGGCGAGTGGTGCAGTTATGGGCGTATTATATTCTGCTATTTTATTTTTCCCCGATATGGGACTGTACCTTTTCTTTATTCCTATCCCAATACCAGCTTGGCTTTTTGGGATGGCATATTTGTTGTACTCTATATACGGAATGAAAAAAAGATTGGGAAACATTGGCCATGATGCTCACATAGGCGGGGCTATTGGAGGCTACGTTTTAACGCTGATATTTGCGCCCTATTTGTTTCAAACAAGTTTATGGATTGTAGTTTTACTGGCCATCCCGTTAATTCTTTTATTCATTCTTCATAAACTAGGAAAAATTTAAAAATTAAAAACTATGAAAACCTTACAAACACTATTAATCTTAGCAATTACAACCACTACCGCAATGGCTCAAAACGCATTACCACCAAACACAATAGATGTTACCGGCGAAGGGATTGTTCGCGTAGTTCCAGATGAAGTAACAATTAACATTCGCGTTGAAAACACTGGAGAAAATACAAAAACGCTTAAAGAACAAAACGATGCAACCATTAATGAAGTTTTAAAATTTCTAAAGAAAATGGATATTGCAGATAAGGACGTGAAAACAGAGTATATGAACCTTAACAAGAATTATGATTATAACAGCAAAACATACACCTTTGCTGCCAATCAATCACTTTCGGTAAAATTGCGTGATCTTAAAAAATATGAGGCAGTAATGAAAGGTTTGATAGATACTGGAATTAACAGGATTGATGGCGTGAGCTTTTCTTCTTCAAAAGAAGAATCACTAAAAAGCGAAGCTAGAAAAAAAGCTGTTGAAAATGCCCAAATGAAAGCCAAGGAATATGCTTCAGTACTAAACCAAATGGTTGGCAAAGCAGTTTCTATTAGTGAATTAAGTAATCCTGGCGGACCAAGACCTATGTATAAAATGGCAATGATGGATTCTTCTTCGGGAAGTGGGGAACAAACAATCGCACCTGGCGAAATGGAAATTAGAACAACGGTAAACGTTAGCTTTCTACTGAACTAAATAATTTTTTCCCAAATAAAAAGCCTCAGTTTTAACTTAAACTGAGGCTTTTTACATTTAAATTTTATCTGATTATTCCGTACCTAAAAGTGTAGCAATTTTTGCTTCCAATGCTGCTCCTCGAAGGTTTTTGTCAATAATGATTCCATTTTCATCCAAAAGAAAAGTTGCGGGTATAGACCTAACGCTATACTGCTGTGCAATAGGATCCTGCCAAAACTGAAGGTTGGAAACGTGGTACCAATCCATTTTATCATCTTGTATGGCTTGTAACCATTTGTCTTTTTGTCCTGCTTTATCTAAAGAAACACTTATGATATTTAAACCTTTATCGTGATATTGATTGTAGACCTTTACCACATTTGGGTTTTCAATTCTACAGGGGCGGCACCAAGATGCCCAGAAGTCGATAATGGTGTATTTGCCAAGGGCATCTTTTAATGACAGCATTTCACCGCTAGGAGTAGGAGCGCTGAAATTGGGAGCAGCGTTGCCTATTTCTGCTTTTTTCATTGCCTCAAGGTTAGTTTTTAAATCTTTCACAATTTCTGTTGAAGCTATTTTGGCATCCATCTTTTCAAGGTATGCAGAGGCTTCGGCTGGAGTAAGTTCTTGCCTGCCAACCATTTCAGAAATAAGCATAGCTGCAAATAATGTGTTGTTGTTGTCTAAAAACTCTTTTTTGTATTCAGTCTCTTCTGCCAGTATGTTTAGGTTTTGGCTTTGAATCTGTGCAATTGCCTCAGTATCATTTGCCTGCTTTGCGGCACGAAAACGCTCCATGCTCTCTTGTTTTCTTTTATTGAAAGCAGTCATTCTATTTACAAACTCAGTATAAGCTTCATTCTGTTTACCGCCCGATACACGTGAAGCTTGGATACTATCTTTGTAAATGGTTGCTTTCATATCTACATTTTCAGGAAAGAATAGAACTGAGCCTTGTACTTCGTTAACCCTTAGGAAGTTAAGGCTTGAATTTTCTTTTTTGGGATAGGTTGCAGAAAATTTTTCTTGATTGATTGTAATGGTATCCAGTAACTTTGGTTGTTTGTTTTCCAAGGTATAAAGATACATTTCAGTACCATCCGCAAAACCAACCGCATCGCCTTCAAGCTTATATGAATTGGTATCTTTATTGCAGGAGATTAATGAAATTGTTAAAAGTAAAGCTAAAATCAGTCTCATAAATTTGTCTTTTTTTAAGATTGTGGCAAAAATAGCTGTTTATTCTCTTAATGTGCGAAATGAGCTATTTTTTTATTATTTATTAACATATAATGGCGCTATTAACCTTTACTTTTATCCATTAAATAACTTCTCATGAAGAAATTGAAAAGGGACTTTCCATTAAAATTAAAAATAGGTTTCAAAAAAGTCTTTGATGCCTATAAGGATAATACGCCCGAAACCGAAGCAGAGAGAAATCTTGCTGCCCAAATCCTTTCAGTTGAAGAAAAATTTCCACAGTTATCTGAAGGAATTAGTGATTTTAATAAGCTATCAGAATATAAGGAACAGATAAATACAATTATGAACCCTTTGTTTCCATCGGCATTGGGTAAAAACGAAATCAAATTTGCAACCATTCCTTTTCAAGACGTAGCTTTTAAAAGTACTCAACGCTATAAAAATATAATTGCGGCAGCTGGATCCGATTTTAAATTGGATATCATAAATTTTGATGAAGATCAATTTTATATCATGGGTTGCAGTATTATTTTAGGGGCTTATTATGGTAAGAAAGTTGACTTTAGGCGTTCCTACTATTACAATATTCCCGATGAGCGGGGAATGGTTAAAAACTATAGGTTGCTTTATAATGCAGACTTTGTAGAAATTCAAAAAACCGATAAGGCCAAAGATATATCTGAAGAAGATATTAATGAACTGTTGGAAAGTTTTGAAGATGTTTCTGTTTGGAAAGAAAAATTTCCGCCCGAAAGTTGGATTTTCAATGGTTTTGTAATTGCCTCTTTAACAGATGTTACCCTAAATGTTTCCATTTCAGATTTTAAATCGAATCTGTTACGTTTGGAAAAAAATGGTGGCTTTGCGAATACCGAGTTTAGCCGCATTTTCCGTTCCATATTCGATTTAAAGGAATTAATGATTGGTTTTACGGATTACAATGAGGAAACCGAATCTTTTGAAAGAACCTTATTTAAGGAAATCCCAAGCTTTATTCTCAATAGTAAAAAATCGCAATTAAGTAAGGATGCGCTTTGCAGTGCTTCCTATTATACCCTTTTTAAGCAGAAGGAGTTTTATTGCGTAACGGATGCCGGACGGTATCATGAAATGTACCCAGAAAACCTGCTCTATAAAAAAATGCTGGATCAGGGAATGAGGAGCGCCATTTTTGCTTCTATTGTACACGATGATAAAATTTTAGGAGTTTTGGAACTGGTTTCGGCCAATGCAAATGACTTAAATACAATTAATGCCAATAAGCTGCGAGATATTATGCCTTTTCTGGTTGACTCTGTTGTGCGCTCCAAAGAAAACCTTGAAAATGAACTTGAACTTATAATCCAAGAGGAATGTACTGCCATACACAGCAGCGTACACTGGAAATTCCGCCAAGAGGCAAAACGATATCTCAACACCATTAACGACGGGAATCCTACATTTTTTAGGGAAATAGTTTTTGAGGATATTTATCCATTATATGGACAAACCGATATTAAGGGCTCTTCTGAGGCCAGGAATGAAGCCACAAAGCAAGACCTTATTCTTCAGCTAAATTACATTGATAGTCTTTTAAATAAACTTTCCAACCAAACATCGCTCCCCATATTTGAGCAGATGAAGTTTAGCATAGCAAGTTTTTCAAAAGAGATTCAGGAAAATCTGCAGGTTGATACCGAGCGGAAGATTATGAATTTCATCTCTTCCGAAATCATCCCATTGCTAAAACATATAAGGCAGAAAAACGATACTTACAGGGAGTGGGTGGATGAGTATTACAAACTCATAGATATAAATACTGGTTTTGTCTATAAATTCCGAAAGGATTACGACGAGACAGTTATGCAAATTAACAAAAGACTTGCAGCTATTTTAGACCGAAAGCAGCAAGATGCACAAAAGATGTACCCACATTACTATGAGCGCTTTAAAACCGATGGGGTAGAACATAATCTTTATATTGGTGAAGCTATAACGAAAGAGCGTTCCTTTAATAAGATATATTTAAAAAACCTACGTTTATGGCAGTTGCAGGTAATGTGCGAGATGGAAAACAGTTTTTACCGTTTTAAAGATTCGCTTCCCATGGGGCTCAATGTAGCTTCAATGCTTTTAGTGTTTAATGGCTCATTATCACTTCGTTTTAGAATGGATGAAAAACGCTTTGACGTTGACGGAACATATAATGCACGCTATGAGGTTGTGAAAAAACGAGTGGACAAAGCGAATATAAAGGGCACAGACGAACGTATTACAGAGCCCGGAAAAATAGCCATTATCTATTCCCAAAAAGAAGACGAGGAAGAATATTTAAAATATTTGTCTTTTCTGCAACATCAAAAAATGATAGATACAGAAATCGAAATACTCGAACTTGAGGATCTGCAAGGGGTTACTGGCCTAAAAGCTTTACGTGTGAAGGTGCTTTACAGTAAAAGCAACGACAAGGTTAAGGAATACTACACTTACGAGGATCTAATCTCGCAAATCGAGCATTAATTATACTTCCAAATAAAAGAAAACTGCAAAGGATATCAACGATATAATAGTTCCGGCTACAAAAATTGTGTAAGTAAGTCTTAAAATCCGATATTTTCTATCCAGCACTTTTCCTAAGAAATACAAATCCTTTGTTAGGGATTTGTATACATAATTTCTATCCTTAAGAAGTTCCTCGATGGCCCATTCGTATTGCTCCAGTTCCATTTTGTGGAAGTTTCCAAAGAAAGTAAGGTTTACGGTTCTATTGGCCACATCTTCCTTCGTAAACTCACCACGTGTAACATTTGGACGAGTGGCGATTACAGCCAGTATCATTGTTATGGCACTAAATATTACAAATATGGCAGTAGGAATTATCAAGTAATTGTTGTTATCCAATTTTGAGATAAGATTGGAAAGCACCAACGAAATGATAATTGCATTTACAGAAAGCATGATATTCGCTTTTGTATCAGCAATATCGCTCAACTTCATATGGTTTCTTAAGGCCGTTCTATAAAAGGTTTGTATGCCGCGTTCGGGGCTGTCATTTTTATATTGTGCCTTTAGCTTTGCCTTTACACGTTCTTTCTGGATTTTTTCCTTTCTTTTTTTTCGTTTGCTCAACAGATCAGCAAGATTTTCCTCTTTTACGGGCTGCCATTCCTTTAAAGCGTATTCGGTATAGAATTGATGGTTTTCTACCAATACTTTTATATTCTCATCCAACCATTCCCTGGAAGTATAATTATGGACATTTTGGAATAGATACTCCTGTCTTAAAAATTCACTAGCTTCCTCAAAATAATCCTTACCAAAGTGAGATGAATCTGCATCACGAATTGCCTTTTCAAGTTCAGATTGTGGAGTGGTATCCTTAAATTTTGTGGCAAGAATACATTTTTCTACACCCTTTATAATATCATCTTCTACCTTATGTTCCTTTAAAAATTTATTGGCAATTTTTACACTTTCCTCCTCGTGATTTTCCCGTCCAATTATGTATCCGGTATCATGAAGCAGAGCCGCCAATCGCAGTATTGTAGCATCTTTAACATCAATTTGGGAGTTTTCAATAATTTCATTTATACTTTTATAAACACGTTTTGAATGGGTATAATTGTGATAGACGAAAGTGCTTGGAAGTTTATCCTTAAACAGTTGAAAGATGAAATTATCTGCAGCCTCAACAATATTGCTCATACATTTTTTTTAAGTATCCAAAGTAGTAAAAAATCAACGCACATAAATATATATGAATAAAATTAACATCTTTATAACTTTTGTTGTCACCGCGCTTTTATCAGCTTGTGCAACCTACAATCCACAATATAAAAACCCCAATTCAGAAATTTCACAACCACTTTCCAAGAATACTATTGATAAGACTTTTTATCTTATTGGCAATGTCGGAAAATCAGATGAAAATTCTTCAAAATCACTTCAATCCTTAAAGAAATATATAGCAGAAAATAATTCTGAAGACAGCTATGTGTTGTTTTTGGGAAATAGCTTTTATCCTTCGGGCATGCCACCAAAGGATGAAGCTGCAAAAGCAAAGGCTGCTAAGGGGATGCAAATGCAAATAGACGCCTTGAAAGGATTTAAGGGAAAGGTAGTGGTATTGCCTGGTAACCGCGACTGGATAGGTGGTGTGGACGGCTTAGAACTTGAAGAGGATTTTCTTAAAGCACGATTTAACGATGCCGATGTATTGCAGCCAAATAATGGTTGCCCACTTGAAAGTATCGATATTAATGATAATGTACATCTGATTGCCTTAGATACCCAATGGTTCTTGGAAGACTGGGACAGCAACGCTAAAATGAACGATAAGTGCGATATAAAAACACGTGAAAAATTGTTTATAGAAATAGAGGGAGAATTGAAGAAGAATGCTACAAAAACAATTGTTTTCGCAATGTACCACCCCTTGATTACGTATGGTGAGCACGGTGGAAAATATCCAGCAATACACAAAGATTTTTTTAGCACTCTTATCAAACAGGTAAAAATTCAGGGAGCAATCTCTAAACAAGACCGCTATAATGAACGTTATAATGCCTTAATGAGCCGTCTTAAAGTGCTCACCAAAGATTTGGAACGCCTTGTATTTGTTTCTGGTCATGATGAGTCACTACAGTACAATGATGACGGCACGGTAAAACAAATTGTATCTGGTGCCGGCTCTGGCGCTACTGCTGCCGCACTTGGACAATATGGTCAATTTGTATATGGCCACGAAGGATTTGCAAAGCTTGATGTAGGTAAAAATGGTGCTTCGCAGGTGGAGTTCTTTAAATCTGGCAATGATGGGAATTACCAACTAATTTTTCAAAAGGAAATATTTCCTGCTATTGAAACTTACGATTTTTCAACCCTACATGAAAAATTTCCCGAAACTGTAAAATCGCAAGTATACACAGATGAAATGGTTGATAAATCTGGTTTTTATAAGTTTTTATGGGGCGACCACTACCGTCAATTATACGGAACGGAAGTTACCGCAAAAACAGTATTGCTCGATACCCTTTACGGCGGATTGAAGGTAATCCGTGCTGGTGGAGGGCACCAGACGCGTTCTTTGCGGTTGGAAGATAAAGATGGCAGAACCTATAATATGAGGGCTTTGAAAAAGAGTGCCGTACAATTTCTGCAAACCGTTATTATAAAAGATAAGGAAATAGAAAATGATTTCCTGAATACCATCCCCGAAGACTTAATTCTCGACTTCTATACGGCTGCACATCCCTACGGAGCCTTTACAATACCTAAATTGGCTGAAGCAGCAGATATATTGCACACCAAACCAAAGCTCTATTATGTTCCGAAACAAAAAGCCTTGGGAAATTTCAATGCTGATTACGGTGATGCGCTCTATATGATAGTAGAAAGACCTGATGAAACCTTTACCGGGCCTATTTTTGATTATCCGGATGATATGGAAAGTACCGACGATTTATTGGCAAAACTACGCGAGGACGAAAAATACAAGCTAAACGAAAAGGCTTACATACGTGCACGGGTTTTTGACATGCTTGTGGGTGATTGGGATCGCCATAATGATCAGTGGCGGTTTACCCAGCACGACAATGATGACGGGACGGTAACTTTTGAACCCATTCCACGCGATCGCGATCAGGTTTATTCATATTTTGACGGTGGGCTATTTAATTTGGCACGGGCTGTTTTTAATACCTCCCGCCAATTTCAAGTTTACGACGAGCAATTGAAACACACCAAATGGTTTAATGCTGCGGGAATAAAACTGGACCACGCCTTAATTCAGAATAATGGAAGGCAAGCGTGGCTGGAAGAAGCAGAAATTATACAGCAAAGTATTACTGATGAGGTAATTGAGGATGCATTTAAAGACCTTCCCACAGAAGTGCAGGATGAAACTGCTGCCGAAATAATAAAAAAACTGAAGGGAAGACGTAACAATCTTGTTGAAATAGCGGAAGATTATTATGAATATCTCGCAAAACTTCAAACCATTACAGGTACCGATAAGGATGATTACTTTGAAATAACTCGTTTGCCAGAAGGAAAAACCAATATAAAAACGTACCGTATCAAAGATGGAAAAAAGGGCGATTTAATGGTTGATAGAACTTTTGATGCAAATGAAACTAATTCAATTTGGGTATATGGTTTGGATGATGATGACGTTTTTGAAGTAAAAGGAAAAGGTGATCACCCTATATTTTTAAGAATTATTGGAGGGCAAAATAATGACACCTATAAAATTTCCAATGGTCGAAAAGTGAAAATTTACGACCAAAAAAGCAAGAAAAATACTATAGAGGAAAAAGGTGGTGCAACTTTTAAGTTTACGGATAATTATGATTATAATACCTATGACTACAAAAAGCAAAAGCAAAGCATTAGCCTTTTTCTACCAACGATTGGTTATAATCCTGATGATGGTGTTAAGATTGGGCCATCGTATGTGCTAACCTTTAATGGTTTTCAAAGAAATCCATTTTCGCAACAGCACAGGATAAGTGCAGGTTATTATTTTGCGACCAATAGTTTTGACATCAATTATGAAGGCGAATTTGCAAATATATTCGGAAGTTGGAATTTCCTTTTGGGAGGATACTTTAAGAACCCTAATTTTTCTGAAAATTATTTCGGTTTTGGGAATGAGACCCTTAACCCGCAATATGAATTTGATTTTGATATGGACTACAATCGCGTTCGTATTGGCGGGTATGGAGGCTCAGTGGGAGTGATAAAAGACTCTCCTTATGGAAGTAAATTTCAGTTTAAGGCTATATTTGAAGGAATTGAAGTGGAAGGTACAAATGACAGGTATATAACCGAAGTTGTTCCCGCTCCCACCGAGCTTGACGAAACAAAATATTTTGTTTCCGCAGAAGGAACGTATCAATACGAAAGTTATGATAACAGGGTAAACCCCACACGCGGCATGAATTTTTCCCTTAAGGCTGGGGGAACCCAAAATGTAGATGACAGTGAAAGGATATTTGGTTATATAAAGCCGCAAATAGTTTTTTATAATGCTTTGACCCAAAACAGAAAACTAGTTTTAAAAACTGACGTTCGCGGGCAATTCAACATCGGTAATAATTTTGAATTTTACCAAGGTGCCCAATTGGGAAGCGATACGGGGCTTAGAGCCTATCGGGATGAACGCTTTACGGGGCGTAGTGCTGCGGTAGCGAGTGCTGATCTGCGCTATAGTTTCAATAAGTTCAAGACTGCGCTTTTACCCATACAGCTGGGTATTTTTGGAGGTTATGATGTGGGAAGGGTATGGGTTCCAAATGATACTTCCGATGTGTTTCACAATTCTTATGGAGGCGGATTTTGGGTAAATACTGCAGATTTGTTAAGCGGAACGTTTAATGTTTTTACTGGGGAAGAAGGAGTACGCTTTACCTTTGGCGTTGCTTTTTCAATGTAAGAATTTATGATTTTTAAAAAGTTTTATTTTTTATTTTTTGCAACGTTCTTTATTACGTCCTGTGCTACTTATGCGCCACAGTTTAAGGATAAGGATGCGTCACCATTGTATCCGTCGCAAAAAAAAATAGAAAAAACTTTTTACTTGGTTGGCGATGCAGGACTTTCACCAATGGGCGGGATGAGTGATGCGCTGGCGACCTTCAATAATTATCTTAAAAACGAAAAGACAAAAGGTAATTATACGATTTATCTGGGTGATAATATCTACCCATCCGGATTGGACCCCGAGGGTCACCCGCGAAGAAAGGAGTCTGAAAATATGATTGATGCCCAATACAGGGCGGTTAAGGATTATGAAGGCCAAACAATCTTTATTCCCGGTAACCACGAATGGTATAACAATGGTGTAATAGGCGTTGCCCGTGAAGAAAATTATGTGGAAGCACTATTCCCAGAACAGGATGCCTTTAGACCCAGCAATGGGTGTCCACTGGAAAGTGTAGCGGTATCTAAAAATATACAGCTCATTATCATCGATACGCAATGGTATCTAGAAGATTGGAACGCAAACCCAACAATTAATGAAAATTGCGATATAAAAACCCGCGAAAAGTTTTTTATTGAACTCGCGTTGGAATTGGAGAAAAACCAAAATAAGACCATCGTCTTCGCTATGCACCACCCGATGTTTACCAACGGAAACCATGGTGGTTATTTTGCACTCGAAAAGCATTTATATCCTTTTCAAAAAAAAATACCTATGCCACTTTTATCCTCCTTGGTAGTTCAGGTACGCTCTCAGGGTGGGGTTTCCGTTCAGGATAGGTATAATGAGCTATATAATAATTTAATGAACAGACTACAGGAGCTGGTAAAAAATAATCAGCGATTGGTTTTTGTATCGGGCCATGACCATAATTTACAGTATATAGAAAAAGATGGTCTAAAACAAATAGTTTCTGGTGGTGGCGCTAAAGAATCGTATGCTGCACTAGGAAAGGATGGTTTTTTTAGTACTGGCATGCAGGGTTTTGCGGTGCTGGATGTGTTTGAAGATGGTTCCTCTTGGGT
>CETR01131876.1_pt1 | contig 11779 bp, 13 predicted proteins | sample 531281 | NCBI WGS metagenome assembly CETR01 (sample SAMEA2622568, study PRJEB7988) | marine metagenome | biome: marine biome (ENVO:00000447); feature: mesopelagic zone (ENVO:00000213); material: "saline water (ENVO:00002010), including plankton (ENVO:xxxxxxxx)" | depth 696 m
CACCATTTTCGGAGAACACACGAGCCGCTATATTTTGACATGCTACGGAGGTCATCGGTGTTTTTTCGGAACCTTTCCAAATGCAGGCATCGCCACACACCCATGCCAAGGCTGTATTCCATGACCAAACGGCCACAGGGAAGTTGAATGCGGAAATAATACCTACTACACCTAGCGGATGATATTGTTCGTACATTCTATGCCCGGGGCGTTCACTGTGCATGGTAAGTCCGTGCAATTGACGTGAGAGCCCTACAGCAAAGTCACAGATATCTATCATTTCCTGTACTTCTCCCAGGCCTTCTTGGTAGCTTTTGCCCATTTCATAGGAAACCAATTTGCCCAGTGGTTCCTTTAATCTGCGAAGCTCATCATTAAATTTTCGAACGATTTCCCCTCGCTGTGGAGCGGGCATGGTTCTCCATTCTTTAAAACCTTGTTGAGCTGTATTGATGACTTTCTCGTAATCCTCATGGGTGGTAGCTTTTACTTTACCAATCAAGGCACCATCAACGGGCGAGTAGGATTCAATGATTTCTCCTTCGGAAAACCAGTTTTTTCCTGTGGAAGTACCATTGTTTATTTGATTTAAGCCTAATTCTTTTAGGGCTTCTTCTATTCCAAAAGCAGTTGCTGTTTTTGACATTTATAACTTTTTATGGATGAATTGTTATATTTATACAAAAATACAAATAATCTTCAAGCCAATAAACGGTTTACAGGAATTGATGGACCAACAAGAGAAGAATTCCAATCAGCGCTGGAAGCGCCTGAACCCAAAATATTTTTTTTGAAGCGGTTATTGCGCCATAGATACCTGCTACCGATACACAGCCCAAAAAGAACAGCCCCACATAAATTTGCCATGCATCATCTTGAATGATGAGGGACCAAATCAATCCTGCGGCCAAAAAACCATTGTAAAGTCCCTGATTGGCAGCCAGTGTTTTTGTGGGTTCGAACAAATCTTCCTTTAGGGTTCGGAATACTTTTTTTGCTTTGGTGGTCCATGCGAACATTTCCAACCATAAAAAATAGATATGGAGCAATGCCACAATCCCAATAACGATTTTTGCGAAAAGGAGTATCATTCTTCTTTGGCCACAAAACGTTCGTCAACCGGCATGACGGTTCCACAATTATCGCAGGTACGCAACTCTTCCGAACCGTAAAAGTGCTTAAAATGACCTAGAAAATCCTTTTCGATATCATTCAGTTTAAAGTACACTTCGTACAATTTGTGGTTACAGTTGTCGCAGAACCAAAGCAATCCGTCATCGGCATCCAGATGTGCCCGTTTACGCTCGATGACCAACCCAATGGAACCCTCCTGGCGGGCAGGGGAATGCGGTACCTTGGCGGGATGCAGGTACATATCGCCAGGCCCAAGCTTCATGGTCCTTTTTTGACCATCTTCTTGAATGTGAACCTCTATGTTGCCTTCCAATTGATAAAAAAGTTCCTCGGTCTCGTTGTAGTGGTAGTCTTTTCGAGCGTTGGGTCCTGCCACGATCATTACAATATAATCGCCGGACTCTTTGTACAAGTTTTTATTGCCAACGGGCGGTTTTAAGGTGTCTCGGTTCTCCTCAATCCATTTATTTAGGTTGAAAGGTGCCTGTATTGCCATGTTCAAAGATTTTACGAAAGGTAAAAAAAACCTCGCTGGCAACATAGCGATTAACAAAAAAGACCCACTGATTAGCGGGTCTTTTTCTGATATATTTTTGAGGGGTTATTCCACCTTCATGAAAATCTGTGTGTAATAGGGTCTACCTTGCTTATCCAATTGTACGCTAAGCGTTGTGTGGGTAAAGTCCCCCTCCATTGCTTTTTTATGGGATGTACTGTTGAGCCAACCCTCCAAGGTTTTTTCTGCGGAAGTATAGTATCTGGCTACATTTTCAGATATACTGACCGCATGGGTTTCTTCGGCAATCTTTTCCGCACGGGATTGAAAATTATCGTGACTTAGACTGTTTTTGGAAATCATGTAGTCGTTATGCTCTTCGGCATATTTGTATGTTGTACTACTGTTTTCCAACATGGGAAGGCCCTTCGAGCTTCTGTGGTTGTTTACAAGGGTCATTACTTCAGTCTCCATTGTGTTTGGGTCCACAGTGATTTTCTCATTCCCTAGGGTTGCTTCAGTATAATCATGCGTCTCTTCTTGAATGGTTGATGTGCTGCAGTCACTTAGGGCAACAGCAAATACTATGACCAGCAACGTGCCATATAATTTTTTCATTTTCGGGGTGTTTTCCGGGAGTGTTCTAAGTTCCCTAATGTTCTCGTTCGCTAAGCTAAGGGAGACATTGTCCTTTTCCATGAAATTTCCATGTTAGGACGGATTATCACGTTGAAATACAATATACTGGACTGAACGGTTGGTTTGAATAAGAATACAATTCCATTTTATCGAAAAAAACGCACCGTTTATATGATCTCTTCCCTGGCTTTAATTTCTTCGGAGGGAACGGTTTCGTCATCATCGAACACATAGGAAAACACCAAATCCCCTATTTCCTTGATAGGCTCATAAAAAACGGATTGTTCTTTGGTTTCCTCATTGATGAGACCCAACGGGGAGGCAAGTTTTTCGAAGAAAATGAGGAATGCCCCTAAGATTACGGCAACCTTCAGTGCCCCAAAAATGCCCCCGGCGATTTTGTTCAATAGTCCGAGCATGGCAAAGTCGGCAATCTTGGTCAAGAATTTTCCGGCCAAGTTTACCACAATGATAATGGCAAAGAAAGTAATCAGAAATGCTGCGATTTTAAGATATTGGTCGCTCCAATCAAATCGCTCGGCAAGATAATCGCCCGTGATGTATGAAAAATGGATGGCACCGTATATTCCCGCGATCAAGGCGATCAGGGAAGCCAATTCCACAAAAAGGCCATTTTTCAAGCCTTTGTAAAGGCCCCAGACCAAAAGAATACCGATGATAATATCCAAAAAGCTCATACAAGGGTTTTAACAAATATAGAATATTGATTTGTACCTTTGGTACTCATAGCAAAACACATGTCAAGAGACGATCAATTAAAGGAACGATGGGAATTTTTGGTGGAGAAACTCTCTGCCCAATTTTCGGATGGAGACCCGCTGGAGCTGGACGGAATTGTCTATTTGGTAGGCGTTCAGGAACTCGGTAATTTTCATCGTAAATTTAAAAAGGACGAGAAAGTCAATTTGATGCATATTGCCATCTGCAGGCTATTGGAGCCTTATGGCTACTACGATTTTGATTTTTTTGATGATGATGGATGGCCACACTATACCATGAAGGAGCAACTGCCCCCGCTCAAAGCTGGCGAGCAAGCCGTTTTGATGAAGGAGGCCTTGGTCAATTATTTCTTGGAGAAAGAATACATCAGCTAAATGGAACTGCAAAAACCATACTACGCCGTAATTTTTTCCAGTCATAGAACCGAGGGGGACCAAGGATATGCTGAAATGGCGGAAGAAATGGAAATGCTGGCCCGAAAACAACCTGGCTTTTTGGATATCGAAAGTGCCCGGGACGGACTGGGCATTACGGTAAGCTACTGGGAAAGTTTGGAGGCCATTGCCGAGTGGAAAGCCAATGTGGACCATAGACAGGCTCAGAAAAATGGTATAAAAACATGGTACTCCTGGTATAAGGTCAGGATTTGCAAGGTGGAACGCGAATACGAATTCAACACATAGAAACATGGGCGAGAACATTGCTTTTTCCAACGTAGATAGAAAAAAGAACCTGCAGAAGGCGGCGAAGACTGCCTATGACTTAGTGGTAATTGGAGGGGGAATCACAGGAGCGGGTATTGCTTTGGATGCTTCTTCTCGTGGGATGAAGGTATTGTTGCTCGAAAAAGGCGATTTTGCTTCTGGCACCAGTAGCAAATCCACCAAATTGATTCATGGTGGTCTACGTTACTTAAAGCAGTTCGATTTTTGGTTGGTAAAAGAAGTAGGTTCCGAACGAGCCATCGTACATAAATTGGCCCCGCATTTGGTGCTTCCGGAAAAAATGTTGCTTCCTCTTATCGAAGGCGGTTCCTACGGAAAATGGTTGACATCCATCGGACTAAAAGTGTACGATATTTTGGCCCAGGTTTCCGGGGATGATAAACGACAGATGTTGGAGAAAAAGGAGGCCATGAAATTGGAGCCCCTTTTGCCCAAAAAAATATTGAACGGCGCAGGCTACTATGCTGAGTACCGAACGGATGACGCTCGATTGACTTTGGAAAACTTAAAGACCAGTCTTCAATTTGGCACAGAGATTTTCAATTATACCAAGGTTACCGATTTTATTTACGAGGATGAAAAAGTAGCAGGGGTAAAGTTCACGGACGAAGTGTTCGGAGAAGAGTACAATGTTTCGTCAAAATATGTGATCAATGCTGCTGGACCATGGGTGGATGAGCTTAGAAGTGTGAACCAATCCAAAAAAGGCAAGCGACTGCATTTGACCAAGGGAGTCCATTTGGTGTTTCCAAAGGAAAAACTTCCGGTAAAGCAATCCGTGTATTTTGATATTCCCGACGGACGTATGATGTTCGCCATTCCACGAGGCAAAGTAACCTATATTGGGACCACTGACACCAATTACAATTCCGATAAGGACCATGTGACCACCGAACTTGCCGATGCTATATACCTGATTTCGGCAGTCAACAATATGTTCCCGAACATTGAATTGGAGCTGGATGACATTATTTCCTCTTGGGCAGGACTGCGACCGCTGATTCACGAAGAGGGTAAATCGGCTTCAGAACTATCCCGAAAGGATGAAATTTTCACTTCCGAAACGGGATTGGTCAGTATTGCGGGAGGAAAGCTGACGGGATACCGAAAAATGGCCGAAAGAACCGTGAACCGTATCGCCAAAAAAATGGAAGAAGACCATGAAGTAAAACTGGAGCATTGCACCACGGACAAAATTCCACTCTGCGGAAACGATTTTAAAAAGTTCAAACACGTTAAAAAATACATTTCCAAACTACAAGAGCAACTCCAGGCTGATGGATTTGCCAAATACGAAACGTGGTATTTGGTAACGACGTATGGTAAGCAGACCGAATCCATTTTGGAACTATATGCCAAGATAAAGGGAGACAAGCCGAAAGAGCGAATGATCAAGGCTGAGGCTCAATTTGCCATAGCCCACGAAATGGCTTTGAATCCACTGGACTTTTTCATTAGAAGAACCGGTCGACTTTATTTTGATATCGACAGCGTTCGAAAAAACAAAACTGCTGTTTTTGAGGAATTCCAGAAGGCATACAACTACTCTGTAGAAGAAATGGAGGCCTTTTCAACCGAATTGGATGCGCAATTAAAGGAGCATTCCGATTTTTCTTTGGAGCGGGGTTAATCCAACTTCTCTGTCAACTTCTCAAATACCTTTTTGGGATTCTTGTTTTTGTAAAGTACTTGGTACACTGCGTTTATGATGGGTGTTTTGGACTTCTTTTGCAGTTTGTCCATAAGGTCATGGGCACTTTGGGTCGCGTAGTAGCCTTCGGCCACCATGTTCATTTCCATCATCGCGCTTTTAACGGTGTAGCCCTTACCGATCATATTCCCGAACATACGGTTCCTACTGAATGTGGAATATCCCGTTACCAATAAATCACCCAGATATGCCGATGCATTGATGTTACGCTTCATTTTGTACACGCGGTCAATAAAACGCTTCATTTCACGGATGGCATTGCTCATCAACACACTTTGGAAATTGTCGCCGTAGCCGAGTCCGTGCGCGATGCCCGCGGCAATGGCATAAATGTTCTTCAGCATGGCAGCGTATTCGGTCCCAATAATGTCATCGGAGATTTTGGTACGGATATAGTCGCTCTTTAAATGTTTTGCCACCATTTTGGCCTTGTCGGCATCAGCGCAGGCGATGGTAAGGTAAGATAATCGCTCCAAGGCCACCTCTTCGGCATGGCAAGGTCCCGTGATTACACCGATGTTCTCAAAAGGGATTTCATATTTCTCATTGAAATGTTCTCCAACAATCCGTCCGCTTTCGGGAACAATCCCCTTAATGGCGGAAAAAATGATTTTATCTTTCAAGGAAACCGTCAAATTCTGCAATTCCCTATCCAAAAAAGCAGAAGGAATGGCAAAAATGAGCACGTCGGAGGCTTCCACAACCTCATTAATGTCAAAGCTCATCTTCAGTTGGTCCACGTCAAATTCCACGGAACTCAAATAGTTAGGATTGTGCCATTCTTTTTTAATGTGACGAATTGCGGAATCGCTTCGCATATACCAATTGACCTCATCCAAATTTTCGGTCAACATCTTCACTATGGCCGTTCCCCAACTTCCACCTCCAAAAACTCCAAACGTAAGCTTGTCTTTCATGCATCCAAATTAGTGTGTAAAGCTAAAAAATAAATTTATCAGCCTATTATATTCTGATTATCAAAGAGTTAAAAATTATGGCACAGTGCTTGGTTTATGTAAAGAGAACTTTAAAACCTCGATTATGAAAAATAGAAAACTACTCTTTGGAATTTTGTTTATTGGTCTAATGGCCAGTTCTTGTTACACCGAGGTTATTGTGGAAGATGATTTGATTACAGAACCACCAATCAATACCGCCTTGGTTTTGGAATCTCATGATCTTTGGTATGTGGATATCAACGAAACCCGCGGAAACGGTGAAGTTCCCTTTTTACAGCGAGCTTTTACCATTTCTTTTGATAGGGGAATCGTGTATGCCAATAACAACCTTTCAGGTCTTGGCAAAACAGGCAATGGTCTTGGTATTGATGTGGGTGCCTACGCCACCTATAGTGGTCAAGTGGAAATAGACCATGATGTAGACGGACTTTGGTTATTGGAAGTTATCGCTTTGGACAATAATACGTTGGAAATCTACGACCCTCGTTCGGATACTTCCTATATTTTGGAAGGGTATCAAAAAAACAACTTTGATTACGACTTCATATTTTACGATAACATCCACTATTTTTTACAGGAATACCAAGTTTGGGAGAAAACCTATACCAGTGAAGTCGGTGCCCTGAACGAATTTGATGAGGAGAACTATTTGCAGTTTTTTGATGATGGAGGCGGGTATTTCAGGTCTTCGGTGGATGCAAAGGGTATTTCACTCGCCAATGTGCAGTGGGACTATGAAGGAGATTATGAAGTGTATGATGTGGCCAACGATGGATCGCTCAAAACTTTAACACTCGATTATGACTTCTTGGGCAATGATTATTTTGAGTTGTACGTTATCAATGATAGTACCATAGAGTTGTACCATGTATCCAGCGGAACGGTGTATGAATTTACAGGAAGAGGATACATTCAATATTTGAAATCAAGCGACGGAACAAGTAAAAAACGTTCAAAGACCAATAACCCTGTAATGGACGTTACCCGTCAACGAGATAAGTAAGGAAGAACAGTTTTGTTCGACTGTACAAACAGTTTTTTTGGTTGGTTATTTAGTTAAGAATCGCCCTGGGCAATTAAGCTCGGGGCGGTTCTTTTTCATTTGTTTCTCTTTTTATAATCCGAAGGATTCTCTCCACTGATTTTTTTAAAGGTCCGATTAAAATAAGACAAGCTCTCAAAACCACATTCATAACAAGTTTCGCCAATGTTCCTACCGGTCAACAATAAGCGTTTGGCTTGCGTAATCCGATACTGGTTCAAGAAATGGGTAAAAGTGCTCCCAGTGTTCTTTTTGAAATACCTGCAAAAAGCTTCTTTACCTAAATTGATGGATGCCGCAATATCCTCCAAGGCTATTTTTCTGGAATAGTTTTCGTCAATATAGGAATACACCTTTTGCAAACGTTCCTGATGCTTGTTGGCCTTTTCGTTTATAATTGGTTTTTGATGTAACAGCGTATAATCATCACTCTTGGCCAAAAGCTTGAGCAATTGTAAAATTTTAAGGAACTGTTCAAACCGACTCATTCCTTGTAATCGCTTCATTATGCCCCCCACAGTTTCCTTGGTTTTACCATAAAAAGCTATGCCGCGCTGTGACTTGTCCAACAACTCATACACGTCTTCCAGTTCCTCTATTTCGGTAAACACCTTTTCTTTAAGGGACGCACTGATGTGCAAAACTTCCTTGTGATATTCCGTTTTAATACCATGATCAAAATTCAAATGGGGAATATTGGAACCAATCAAAACAAGGTCACTTCCCTTAAAATTGGAGATATGCCTCCCTACGTGTCGCTTGCCGTTTGCACCCTCGATGTAGACCAGTTCAAACTCCGGATGAAAATGCCAAAAAAAGAGATCGTTCAACTTGGGATTGTGCAATAAATGGAAGGAACTCTTCTCGTTGGGTTGTATGTTTTCAAGCTGAATTTTCATTTTATTGGTCAATTATTTATAAAAATAATCATTAAAAGTCAAAATAGTTCAAATAGTGGTCAATGTTAGGGTGGAAACCGCTTATCTGCTCCCATAGTTTTGGGGTATAGCATTTTGCAACTAAAAAAAATAGAAATAACATGCAGCAAAAAATGGAAATGGCCAATAAGGCCCACGAAGCAATTCCTGGAAACCCCTCTACGGCAACCAGCAGTAAAACAAAGCTAAATGATAGATCTAATGGCAAACCATTACGCGTGCTCTCCGAAGAGGACTGGGCGTTTTGGATGGAAAATGGGTATATCGTAATCAAAAATGCCGTTCCAAAGGAACAAGCCAAGGCGACCGCCGATTTTTTATGGGAGTTTGATGAAAAAGACCCGAATGACCCAGAAACCTGGTACGCGCCTCCCCGAGCGGAGATGAAAATGAAAGAACTCACGGGAACTGGAATGGTAGAAGTATATAACAATCAACTTTTATGGAACAACAGACAAACACAAAAAGTATATGAAGCCTTTGTGGACATTTGGGGAACGGAAAAGTTATGGGTGACCATAGATCGGGCCAACTTGAACATGCCGCAACGTCCGGGAGAGAACAAAAAAGGGTTCATTCATTGGGACTACGATCCGGAGACCAAGCCTCAAAATGTACAGGGTGTATTGGCCCTTGCCGATCAAACCGATGAGAACATGGGCGGATTCCAGTGCATACCTTGGCTGTACCGAAATTATGATACTTGGAAACTGACCCAACCCGAAGACCGTGACCATTTTCAACCCGACATCACTGGATTGGAGGACAAAATCGTTAAGGTAAAACTGGAAGCTGGAGACCTTCTGATTTTTAACAGTACCCAGCCACATGGAATCCGGCCCAACAATTCAGGGGACAAGGTTCGGATTGCACAATACATTTCCATGATGCCCGCTGAGGAAGACAATGAAGAAATGCGACAATGGCGCATCATTTCATGGAAAAATAGAATTGCTCCCGAAGGCTACGCATTTCCAGGAGATCCACGAAAATGGGAGCAAACCAAATACGAAACCGCCAAATTAAGTCCGCTCGGAGAAAAGTTATTGGGGCTGACTAACTGGTAGATTATCAAATCCTTAAAAATTTCCGTGCGATTAGGGTCTTGCATTTAATAATGCTACTTTTGCGCGCTTCAAGAAAGAAGCCATGAAAAAGTATCTCAACCTTTTTGATTTTTCTCAAAAAGTAAACTATCGCACAGAAATTTTATCGGGCTTAACCGTTGCACTTGCCTTGGTGCCCGAAGCCATCGCCTTTGCCTTTATCGCGGGCCTATCCCCATTGACCGGTTTGTATGCGGCATTTGTAATGGGACTGGTCACTTCCATTTTGGGAGGTAGACCGGGAATGATCTCTGGAGCTACTGGAGCTGTGGCGGTTGTCATCGTTACCTTGGCGCAGCAATATGGAGTGGAGTATGTTTTTGCCACCGTGATTCTTGCAGGAATTTTACAATTGTTGGCTGGTATTCTTCGACTGGGTAAATTAATGCGTTTGGTGCCTCATCCCGTGATTTTTGGATTTGTGAACGGGTTGGCTGTGATCATCTTCATGTCGCAGATGAGCCAGTTCAAGACTGTCGACGGTGAATGGTTGAGTGGAAGTACCCTTTATATTTTCTTGGGATTGGTACTGTTGACCATGGTGGTGATTTGGGGACTCCCCAAGCTCACTAAAGTAATTCCGGCGTCCTTGGCCGCTATTCTTTTGGTATTCGGTATTGTGTTCTTCTTTGGATTGGATACACGCACCATTGGGGATATCGCTTCCATTCAAGGAACATTTCCTCCTTTTCATATTCCTGATCTTCCCTTTACGTGGGAAACCTTGCAGATTATATTTCCTTTTGCCGCAATTATGGCGGGAGTTGGTTTGATTGAGAGTTTGTTGACCCTGAATATTGTGGATGAGATTACCGAAACACGTGGTCGTGGCAACAAAGAAGCTGTTGCTCAAGGAACAGCGAACATTCTCTCTGGATTGTTCTCCGGTATGGGTGGTTGTGCTATGATCGGGCAGAGTTTGATCAACACCTCGAATGGGGCAAGGGCTCGACTATCAGGTATTTTTGCTGCCTTGATGTTGTTGGTCTTTATCATGTTCGGTTCCAGCTTGATTGAAAAGGTACCCATGGCCGCCCTTACAGGTCTGATGATTATGGTAGCACTGGGAACCTTTGAATGGGCGAGTTTGAAGACCTTCCGTAGAATGCCAAAATCCGATGTATTGGTAATGGTATTGGTGACCTTGGTGACTGTCTTCCTTCATAATTTGGCTCTAGCTGTTTTGGTGGGCGTTATCATTTCCGCATTGGTATTTGCTTGGGACAACGCAAAACGCATCCGTGCCCGAAAAAGCATGGATGAGGAAGGTGTGAAGCATTATGAAATATACGGTCCTCTATTCTTTGGAAGCACCACATTATTTGCCGAAAAGTTTGATGTACTGAACGATCCTGAAGAAGTGGTGATTGACTTTGCGGAAAGCAGGTTGGTGGATATGTCCGCCATTGAGGCCGTGAACAAGATCACGGAACGCTATCGAAAAGTGGGCAAAAAAGTACACTTGAAGCACTTAAGCCGAGACTGTAGGAGATTGTTGGCCAATGCCGACGATATTATCGAAGTGAATGTTCTGGAAGATCCAACCTATAAGGTGGTGGTGGATTAAGGTTGGACGTTACTCTTTGGTCTTTCCCAAGAACACGTTTACATTGGGGTTTTGTGGATTACCACTGGCACGTCGCATCAAAACTACTTGACCGGTATGATGGATGCAATCCGTAATCATACCATTGATCATGTTCCAATAGGGAAACTCCGAGGTGTTCTCTCCTTGTCGAAAAACAATGATGAGTTCCTGCAAGGCATCAATGTCTTTGCCCAATACCAAATCACTGGCTTGTTTTAAATTGCTCAAGGTCATTTTGCGTAATTCATCAAAGGAATAATCCGTTATGTCATCCGCTCGGATAATGTGCTCCCCTTTGTTGGTCATTAAAATGGATTGCGATAAGCTAAAAATATGGGTTAGCGTTTGCATTGCCGTGCGCCCTCCTTCCGAAGGTTGGTACAATAAATCCTTCTCGGTAAGTCCTTCCGTGGCCCAATAATAACGAAAACCTAATCCGTCAATCATTCTGGAAACAACATTTCCCGAAGCATAGTTGGAGGGATAATCAGGTATTTCTTTATACGGAAGTTCCATTTCTTGAGCTTTTAGGTTGACTTGAAGCATCAAAATAAAGAGAATAGAAGTAAACTGAAAAGGGAAACGATGTTTCATAAAAATAGGATTGGGAAATAAAGATAATTTTAATCACATTCGGATTTTATTAAAGGCATGGATGAGGTGAAATTGATGGTTTCTTTATCCTTAAATGCCATGCCGG
>CETR01268662.1_pt1 | contig 11779 bp, 14 predicted proteins | sample 531281 | NCBI WGS metagenome assembly CETR01 (sample SAMEA2622568, study PRJEB7988) | marine metagenome | biome: marine biome (ENVO:00000447); feature: mesopelagic zone (ENVO:00000213); material: "saline water (ENVO:00002010), including plankton (ENVO:xxxxxxxx)" | depth 696 m
CCACAGCCCTTCGTGCTGCCCTCGAAGCCGGAGACTGATAGCCGATCTGGCTAATGGAACGAGACGGATTAGTTCCTAACACGCCCTCATACATACTGATCGCCTTACTGATGGTCAAACACGATTAGGCCGTCACCTGTTTAACGTACTGCACTTCCAGCGACACATAGCCAAGTCGATGAAACAGCGACCCGACTTTGTCATTCGGCGCAGCCACATACATGAGAGACGCCTCTTGATCTTTCGCCCATCGCTCACCATGACGCAACAGTCGCACAGCATCCGACGTGCCACGATCAGGAGGATTCACCCACCAAAACACCTCATTCGTGACACGCTCATTAGAAAGCGGGTGGTGATACACCACCATCCCCAACATACCTGAGAGATGCCGAGGCACCTTCACGCCGTCCGTCTCGGACACCAGTAACAAGCCGTCCGTGTTGTCGATCAGTGACGTCATCACGGTGCGAATCCGTGCCGGGTCACTGAAGAGCACCATGCGATACGTGGACGTGTCCACAAACGTACAGCCCATCTTCACCAGATCCGGCACATCCTCCAGTGTGGCATCTCGAATCATGCCATCGACTCCACCATGACATATAAACTGTATTGCATCGCCGTCGCCCCAGACGATGCATAAGTCGTCGCATACGTCACAACATCGTTCGCCACAAGCGCATTCGGACCCACATGGATCAGGAACGAGGCGTTCTGCTGTGTCGCCGTCGTGTTCCCGGTCATCGCGGCTCCACTCTGTGACTGCGCGACATCCCCATCAACCCACGAGATCGTGACCGTGAGACTGGAACTGGTCGACGCAGCAGTCGTAATACGCGCGCTATAACTCACACGGTACACGGCAGGGTCCAGTGAACCAGTGTCCACTGTCGTCGCACTCACAGACGCCGTCTGTCCAGTCGCACTGACCAACGCCAGCTTCCGTGACGCCCGGTTCAAGACATCGACAATCGACTGTAAATACCGCACCCATTCGCGTGTGACAATCTCATGCACACCCTGCAAGAACGGCGTGCGAAACGGCACCTGTGCTAACGCCATCGCTACCGGTCTCGCACACTCAGTTCAAGATACGCACCCGTGACACGCCACGGAATCGGATCGGACACGGCAATTTCGTACACACGGTCGTAGCCACGACCCAACCGACGCCAGATCGTCCGCACTCCGTAGTTGCCACGCTTCCCAGCCGACGCCCAATGTTCATTGCCCCACGTCTCACCACCATCGTCGCTCCATCGCATCATCACCTGTGGGTCGCTGCCCTGCCCCGCAGACACCCCCAGTCCAGACTGAAGCTCCACCTGAAGCGAGTTGTAAAACATCCAGTCGTCATTCACAGACACATGCGGCGTCCGACGCAATCGACGTAGCGGACCCCCTCCAGCATCCTGAAACTTCTCAATCGACATCTCATACACCGTTCCAAGCGCACGGTCCCCCACAAGATGTTTGCTGAAGGCATAGACGTGATACTGAGGTCGCCATGCCTTGTACTCCACGTCGTCCACATTCCATGTGCCGCGCTCATGCCAGAGTTGCGTGGCCGCATCAAAGACCCATGTCGCTTTCGCACTGGGAAAATTCAACCCATAAAAGCTATGCCCGTCTTCTTGATAAGTCCACGCAACCGCATCCGTAATGCTAATCCCAGCCCGAACATAGCCCTGAATGGCAAACTCCACCGCATGCGTGCTAATCCGCTGCGGCGTATACCCATTCGCCATCCAGACGACACCGTCGCCCTCTTCACTGCTCCCCAGCCAGATGATCGTGTTCCCTAAACGCTTCGCTGAATAAGGAGCGGCAATACCCTGTTCCAGAAACGCACCGGGAATCGCCGCAAAGGGAAACGGACTCGTGCCAGCGTTATACCAGACCTCTGTCGTCTGCTTACCAAAAAGCCAGATATCACGATGCGTCACGACTACGGATTGCCACGGGTCGGCTCCCGCCGTCCGTTGGGCATACTGTGTCACATCCCATGTCGTGCCATCGTTCAGATCCGACAGACGCAGCGTGGACGTGGTGGCATTTAACGACAGAAAAAACCCATCCAGAAACTCACCCTGCGTAGCACCAGACGCCAAGACCGTGGCAAACGCATTCGTACTCAACGTGAACACATACCCGACACCAGCGGAGGTGATGAAAATCTCATCACCCATGTCATTCGCCACCAAGGTGGCCGGGTCAACATTACGCGCCACGGTGCCGCGCACGGTCGGCGTTATCGTCTTGTCGTTGTAAAGTTCATAGAACGTCTGCCCGACGACCACAAAGCAGCGCCCGTTATGCTCCAGCATCCCACGCACGGGAGACTCGTCAAACGTATGACGCTCCTCACAGCCAGGTGTCGGATAAAGCGCGCTCTGGAACGGTTCATCCCCCACTTCGGAGGATTCCAGATACCAGTTCACGCACCGCTGCGTAGCTAAAATGGGAGACTGCGACACGTAGGAGGGACCGACGAATCCCGGAAACTTCATGCGAACTGATCCGTTCGCCAGTTATACCGTCCGCCCTGCGCGGTCAGCGCCGGATCAATGCCCAGTGTCGCCTTCGATAGATTGACGCGCTTGATGTCGGCAAATGATTCCCGCGCCAGTTCCAGCAGTCCGCCACTCACCACCGCCCCAAACTCCTGCGCGAGACGCAACGCCAGTTGATACCGCAGTGCCTCTTCATACCCCGGAGGAAACGTATACGCCGTGGTGAGATCCGCAAACTGTGTCAGCGCCGTTGGCACATACAGCACCAATTGCACATTGCTGTTGTCAGGAATCGGCCAGACACTCACCTTCGCCAGTCCCGCCGTCCACGCCTTGTCGTAATAGAACAACGTGGGATAGGTGCTGGTCGTGCCTTTGATAGCGACACGCTGCCACTCCTGCACCGTCACCGGGCCAGACACGGGAAGCTCGATCTTCTCCGCTGCGGACGCATTCCTGTCAAGAATCAGACTGCCACGCGCAATCCAGACCGGACGCACGATGGCAAACGTGCCGCCCGTGCCAATCGTATATTCCTGCGTTGACGCAGACAGGTCCAGCACATTGCGTATCACGGCATAAATCGTGAGACGATTCGTCGCCCACGAATCCACCATGTTGTTCAGCACGACCAACGCATCGGACACGCTGCCACTGTCTGCCGTTTCGCCAGACGCCAAGACCCCAATCGTCTTGAGCGACCGGGTGATCAACTCGTTGGCCGTCATGGCTAGACCCGTCTAGTTTTCGTCTTTGACCCCACACGCTTGGACGGCTGCGGTGCCTTGACCGAAAACGGACCATCCGGTGATTCCGCCCATCCCAGTCCCAACGCTTTCAGTTCAGCAGGCGTCTGGACAACGGTGTTGATCACCTCGCCGTCACATTTGGCGTAGACCATCTTCGGGTAAGCCTGATAGGGATAGCTCTCACTCATAAGGGACCTCATGGAAAGAACGGGGAGCGGAGAACACACCCCCACCCCCCGTATGGTCCTACAGTGACCCTACGCCTGCACTCGGCATGCGAGTTCAGGACGCAACGTCGCCCACCCGAAAAGCACATCCAGCCTGCACGGGAACTTATCAGTCGAGATGTCGTAATCGCGGATCATGCGAATCGACATGCCCAACTGACTATCGCTCACACGCGCAGCCATGTCTGTCCCTTGCGGGAGTGGCAAGTCAGCCATCGCCAACGTAAACGCATCACGGTGATGCGCGAGACCCTGTGGGGTCTGTGTGCTGGCAGCACCGATAATGGTCAACGCCGCGTTATCCACCGGCAATGCATCAACGGTCTGGAACGCACCGCTGCTGGTAATGGCCGGACTGATTGCCGCAGTGAGGTTGCCTGAACCATCCGAACTGACGTCGGCGGTCACCACAAACTGCTGCAACTGCGTCGTGGATTGACGCGACTGTGGGTTGACAGAGTTCACGTTGGCAATCGTGAAGACGTCACCCTGCTTCAACCGCGCTGCGGCTGACGCTGTCCACCCATCAGTGACCAGTGACGTCGCACCACTGGTCGGCACGCCATTGCAAAGCGGCGTGCCACCCAAGGGGCCAACCGTGTGTGTGTTGACGTTCTGATCCATGAGCCAGTCGAAACCAGCCGCCGTGCCCATCGTCCCCTTGCGATACTGAGTCGCCAGAGCCGAGGACTGCTGAAACAGACCCTTCAACGCATCCACAATCGTGGCTTGCATCAACGGCGTGATCACCACCGACCGCTGTCCGTCCATCGGTGCGGAGTTGTCATCCAACTTCACACCCGCTGAGAGATACGTCAGCAACGCCGTTGGTGTCGTACCCGGTGTCCCCACGCTGTTATAGATGTCCTTATACAGCGCCAATCCAGCATTATCGATCTTGTTCGCCACCGTGGCAGTCGCCGGAGTGATGAACCGCTGACTAAAGTCATCAATCTTCAAAGCGAGGTCTTCCGAGGTAAACGTGATATCGACACCAAACTGCGTGTCGAGCGTCACAGCGACCTGGGTTTCTGTCGCGTCTTCGATTGAAATCGCCGTTCCTGTCCGACCAATGTAGCGCGGTGGTTTTCTGACGTTCAGGACGGTGCCGATTTTCGCGCCTTCGACCCCGAACTTACTGTCGTATTGACGATTGACACCTTTGGTAAAGGCGAGGTTGTTCTCCAGTACACGAAGCGCCTCCCTCGTGATCATGGAGATCGTAAGCAAGGTATTCGCCATAAAACTGACCCTTCCAATGCATCAACACTTATCGTTCCCTGATCCCGAGTTGAATCTCCCGCTGTCGTTTGAATTCCTGATACGGAAGTGTATCCAACTCGACGGTTGATGCTGTCGCACCGCCACCAACAGGCTTGATGGGCTTTGGTGCTTTCGTGATAGTGGACGTCGATGAGGACGGGCCTGTGGAAGCATCCTCTAATCTCGCTTCAATTTTTCCCATTTCCTTAATTGCCGCCATCGGATGCAGACGCGCAATGCGGTCACACTCTTCAGGATTCCGCGAGAGGTGATACATCATCGCTGGTCCGAGGTCTGAATTAAGAACCGAATCTTGCATCGGTCGTGTCATCGGAAGGTCTTTCCCCTTCCCAACAACCGCATCGAAGTCCGGGTGCGCCTCTCGAAACGTGTCGATTCGCTCATGAAGAGTAGCGACACTCGTTTCGTGGGCCTTCTGAGCCTGATCCTGTTCGATGCGGACACGATGCTCAGATTCCTGTGCCGTCAGACGCTGGTCGACTTTCCAGTCCATCAACGCTTCTGCGTATTCTTCGTACGTTTCAAACTTGTCCTGCTCCGGTTTCCCGCGTCCTGACGTCGACGCCTCCGACGTCGTCGGCTCAGCCGTGGCCGTTGACGTCTCCTCAGACGCAGACTCGGCCGTCCCCTCAGCCTGTGGCTCGACACGCTGCGACTGTTGAGCGCGGAGACTATTCAACTGGTCCTGAAGATGATTGGCACGCGCCTGTTCTGACGCCTTCTCGCGTGCCAGTTGACTGGCGCGATCACGATAAGACCGGCCCCGACGACGACGCTTCCGTTTGGGTGACTCGTCCGTCACCTCCGCATCATCCGTCTCAGTCTCGGCTGACGCCTCAACGTCACCCTCGTCACCCCCAGACTCGGACTCGACGTCAGCCACAGACGCCGCATCAGCCGTCACCTCATCGCCAGACGCACCCGCTGTCTCACTCGCAGGTGACGCGCCATCGGCTGGAGTCGACGCAGGAGTCTCCGCATTCGCAGCCGTATTCAAGTCGGCCACTTGCGCTTCGGTATCGGTGGTGCTGGCGATGGTCACGGTCATGACTTACCGGTTCTTTCCTCTATAGTCTGCCAGAAAAATTCTGGCAACGCTAAATATCTTCTGGCAGCGGAGGTGCGACTCCAGGCGGACCCCCCGGCACAACTCCCTGCGGACCTCCCGGAGGAACTCCAGGCGGAACTCCAGGCGGACCCCCCGCAGGGACTCCCTGCGGGACTCCCCGTGGACCTGCCTGTGGAGGAGCGTCGACCGGTGGCATCATAGCAATGCGCTCATAACGGTCCTCTTGACGATTTGAAATTTCCACATTTCTCGAAATGAGCTGTTCCAGACGACCGATTTCCGTTTGCAGAATCTCACTCGCCCGTTGCTGTTCAATCTTCGCCAAAGCCCGAGAGCTCTCTCCCTGCTGTTTGATCTGTTCCAGTTGCAACCTGGCTTGCAAGTCACGCTCCTGCGCCGCCGCGTCAGCCGCAAGTTCACGCTCCTTGATCGCCACTTGCGCCTGCCGTTTGACCTGATCAGTACGCAACGCTTCCTGCGCCTGTTGATAGGCTTTCTGAATCTGCTTCAACTGTCCGTCGATCTGCTGCATGCGCGCCTGGACTTCAGGTGGAATATCACGCTGGTCCACATCGTCCTGCAACTGTGGCGGCAGCATTTTCTTTAACCGTGCCGCCACCTGCTTCGACCCAGGCCAATCCATGTTCTCGGCCAACAGGTCCCCGATCATCGGGAACGCATTGGGATACGCCTGGACAAACTGCACCAAGGAGTCTACCGCTTCCTGTCGACGTGTCTGGAAGCTCGGTCCCACAGACACGCTGACGTCGTATCGTCCAACACCAAGGTTATAGATGCCTTCGATGCCCGGTGGCATCTGCTCCACATCGACGTCCGATGGGGCATTCTCTGCACCCGCAAACACCATCACGTTTCGACGCTTTTCATCGTCACCGACAATCCGAATCACCCGTGCAATGTCATAAATGTTCGGCAGTAAATCCACCACGATGCGACCGACCTGACGAATCGCCCGACCAAGGTTGTCCAGATAATGCGAGTTCGCCATCTCGTCCTGCTGCTGACGTGTACGCAACGCCTTGCCGGATTCCTGTGGACCGCGCACGCCCAACGACGCATCGTTGAAACCGCCAGTCGATTTGAGGTCGTTGTCGCTTTGGGCAATCGCCATCGTCATCGCCTGAATCGGCGGTTCCCAACTCTGACGCTGGGGCGGCGGTGCCAGCTGCCCACTGAAGGTTTTCGGTTTGTATTCCAGATACGGGAAGTTCCGCACGTTCGCGTTTTCCCACTTGGCCTCATGGCCCTCAAACTGCCCTTCAGCCGCCACAAACGGCGCACGCGGAGCCAACGCAATCATCTCGGTTTCCGCCGAAACCCAGTAGTTATACATCCGTTGCGGGTCCTTCGCGTCTCTCACAATCCCCCGGTAATCCTTCACGCCGTTGATGTTAATCTCGTCACCCAACACCGGCACCAGCGGGATATACTTCCCAGGCCAGTCCAGCCCCCCCACCTTGAGCGCATCGCCCTCCAGTATTTCAGCGCCGTTGATGAGCGCCCACTTCACGGCACGATTCGTCACTTCACGCTCGGCCAATAACGTCACACCCTCGGGAAGCGCCGTCACGTCAGCATAGGTCTCGCGTGGCACTTTCTGCTTCGACCCATCGGGCATGAGCAGAATCACAACCTGCTCACGGGTTTCCTCCACGTAGAAATACTCCGCAATCCGCACACTGCCTTCCGGCATCCACTCCGCCTGTTGATTCCCTGACGAGGTGAATTCCGACAGGTTCACGAGGTCCGACAAGGGATAGCGGAAGGTATATTCATCCTTGGGAAGATCCTCCACGACAAACCCATACCTCGCGTCAGACCCGTCCGGCTTCTGTGCCGAAGGGTCCATATAGACCGAGAACGGATTCCCGACGCGCTCGATACGGATTTCCTGATTCAGATCCAGTGGGTCATCATCCACATAATCCGTAATCACACGAATATACCCACGCCCCATCGTGGCCTGATGGTCCCCAGCCGTACTGTAGGCCACATCAGCATCCGATTTGTTTTCGATATGCCGCACCACCCCTTGGATGACTTCCGCCACATCCTGGTCAGCATCATCACCCGTGGGATTCACGGCAATCGCCGGACGAGACGCTCGTTGGTTATTCGTGACCTGCCGAATAAACTGCGGAATGCGATTCACCGTCAGACAGGGACGACTGTCAGCGTTTCGCATCGTTTTCACCTGCTCAGGCCACTGCTCGGAGGCACGAAACTTTAAGTCCTCCAGCATGTTCTTCCGAAGCTCGGCCTCGGCAGAGACGACAGTATGAAAGCGCATGTGCGCGAGACGAAGAAACTCATCCCGCTCCGTCTGAAGCACCGACTCGACGTCATCGATCTCCACGTCCTCTTCCACCACCACCACCTGATACCCACCACCGGTTGGATCATCATGTGGCATACGTCTGTCCTCCAGGCACCGATGCCGCGCGTGCAGTCAACTGCTGAAACGCCTGACGATAATCGTCGCGCGTAAACCCATGCCCGGACCAGTCGACCCTGGCACGTCTCACGAATTCATCCCGACCCGTCGCCACAATCGTATGGAGCGTGGGGGCGTCAATCTGATTCAGAAGCGACTCCACCGCCATCTTGAGAAACTGCTGCTTGTTGAGAATGATATCTTCGGGATGACTCATTAGTGCATCCATCCCAACGTATCCGACCCCACGTCAATATACCGCACGCGAGGTAAGTCCTGCGCGGACGACGGTTCCACCGTCATCCACTCCACGCCCGACACAATCGCATACCGCGTGGCGTCCATTAAGTGATCATTCTGCTTCACAATACGCCCCTTCAAGTCACGACGATAGAGACGGAATTCCTCCAACCACCCGTGACACGACTGAAAGACCTTCAGTTGTCCAGTACTCAGCAGCCGCCAGACGTCCAGAATCCCAGCCTCCACCGCATTCGGAGCCACGTCCAGAAACAATCCCTGATCCACGTAGTCGTCAATCAACACCGTGCCATCGCGCTGGCTGCGTCCGCGTGAGGCAGGGTCAATGCGTCCCGGTATCCAGACCCCACGCGACCGCACCGCATCCGCATGAATCGACGGCTCCGCTTCGCCGCGCTTGTGAATGGCATACACATACCGGACGCCAGTTTCACGGTCGTGCGCCAACCAGACAACCGCCGTGCAGTTCCACCCGACATCCATCCCATACCCACGCGCATAGTGCGCGGGGAGATCAAAATCGGCAATGACAATGTCAGTTTCCGGCACAGGATAAATCGCCCCGGACCCCAGTTGCGGCACCCCTTTGGTTCTGGCGTCTCGCTGATGGGGCGGAATCGAGGCGAAGAGTTCCGCCTTCTCCGTCCCACTAAGATGCGGGACATCGTCCCAATCCGCCATCACCACGAATTTCGACATGCCGTCTCTCACCTCTCCTACGGATTAAGTCACCTTTCCACGAAGATCATCGACCACCGCTGCAAGCGCCGCATGCGCGTTGCGTAACGCCACTTCAGCGTCGATCACCTCTCCCACGGCATGCGTCAACGTATGATTATTCATCAGGTCTCGGTTGGTCACGTCCTCGGCAATCGTCAACAACGTCCCGGTCAGGTCAATCGCCCGCTGGCGCTTGGTCGCACTCGGGTGATCAATCACGATGTCCTCGACAATCTGAATGGACGAGGACACCGCCTTGAGGATGATGCCGGCCGGTCCTCCCACCAGCGGCACAAACGGCATCAAGCCTTTCAGCACGCCACTAATCTTTCTCCACGAGAGTCCCATCATGTCTCCTTGTCCATCATGCTTTACTTATCCGACGAAACGGCGAGTCGAGGCCGCGTCCACCAAGAGACCTCGGCGGTCGCGTCAGAGGTTGGGCGCTGGACTCCAACTGTGCCGTCCACTCCACGCGCCGACGCACACGCTCAGTAAACTGTGTCACATCCATCCCAGCCCCGCTTGTCCATAAGCGTAATATCGGATCAGACGCATCCTGAAGCCAGCGACGTGTGACCAGAAACTCTCGTTGCTCTCTCTCCGACCACGCCGACATCCGACACACCGTCACCCGATGCCCCACCTCCACCAGTTCGGCATCACGAATCGCCCGTTCCAACACCGCCACTGCAAGTTTGGTAATCCCCGCGAGACGGTAGCGATGCGTATCGACGTCACTCAACGGTACGATTCCATCCCCGTTCACGACGGGAGTCGTCCTCCAGGTAAAAATTCCAGCACCAACGGCGTCAGCCCCTGAAGCGGCGTAAACGTCAGCATCAACATCCCTCCCACAAAGTCCGGGGTCTGCGCGGTTCTGAGGAGACACTCAATGTAAATATCGTCCGGCGGCTCTTCATCCATCCAGATCCCGTGCTTCTTCGTGCCTTGAAACGCCTCCCGACGCTGGTCGTAGCTCTTAAGGCCTAACTCCGAAAGACACGGTGCCCCATGCACCTGCTCGACATGCTTCACCCACACCGTCTCAACCGCATCCGTCACTCCCGGCTTGCGTGAGAAATGTTCAATCAGATGTCTCGGAATAAACCCGGAGCCAATCGCATTCATCGGCCCCAACAATTCAAGCTGGCCAATGTCACGCACCGTCTTCGCCGTATCCCCAGCAGCCCAGAAAGACACCGGCTCCTCGAATTTGCGGCCCTGCCACCAGGAGGGATACAGGCCCGTCAGATGCGCGACCGTTTCATACGCGCCCGCCTGTGTCTTGCCAATCCGGTTGGCCGCGATCATGAGACGCTCACGGGCATGGCTTTGAAAGAAGGCGCTGTGCTTCCGATACAGCACACGGCACATCCCCACATGGTCGTCCACATCCGTGGAGTCCGGGTCACAGTCGGACGTGCAGTCAGGAAAATACCGCTCGAAACGCCCCTGCTGTCGCGTCTTCCGCGTCTCCGCAATCGCCGCCAGTGTGGCATCCGGCACCTCGTCCTGCGCCATAAGCCCTTCGTCTGCCGCTGTCATGTGTTCACCGGCCATCTCAGCCTTTCGGCTTCATCCCACGCAACGTCTTCGCCAGCCGCGCGCGTTGGCCCAGCTTGCCTCCCGCCTTCGCCGCACGATTCAACGTCTTCGCCGGGATCGTCTGCCCCGCCTTCACACCTAAACTCGTCCGCAACGCCCCAGGTTTCTTAATCGCGTCCTGAATCCATCGCTTAGCCATGCCCTTCCCCTCCCGTCTTAACCGTCAAAGTGTCAACCGCCCACCCCCAGTTTCATTCGGTGCTTGACGGTTTGACGCTTGTGTGACATCCCCCCCATAAAGCAATTAACCTAACCTTCAACATCATCCCTAATTTGAACCTCGCCCGTCTTACTATTGACACATCTCAGCGCATACGTGGCCCGAATCGGATGAGTCAAAACCCTCTCGCATTCCCACGTTCCGTTGTCCTCTTCGATTCCTGTTGGGGCAGCAGGAGCACACCCAGAACACCCGTCTACCGGAAAGGCAATCGCTATCAATAACCACAAAACTCTCATGACTCAGACGCCATGTAAATCTATCCAGTCCTTGAGCCTCACCACGACAACCGCGTCATCGTCTCGCTTGCCAGGCTCTTTCCAGACCACGACCCCCGTGGCTGAGCCAGTCTCGATAGACTGGTCATCAGCTTGCCCGGAAATCCCACGTAGCCACTCTCTGAGATACCCAGGCATCCGCTGCCGGAGCTTCAACTGATACACAAACGGGCCTGCGTCGACGTCAACCCCGTCCCGCTCTCCCGTCACCGGGATACGTCGACCGCCAACCTTCCTCGCAATCCGTCGCTCAAATGCCTTCCACGACCTGTCAGCCACGATCACCCTCACTGCAGAATCCGACAATGACGACACGCCCATCGCGTGAGGATGTCCCCCAGCCGTCATGGGGATACCGGCTATGGAAGAGGTCTGCCGGATACACCGCCAGC
>CETR01071070.1_pt1 | contig 11725 bp, 8 predicted proteins | sample 531281 | NCBI WGS metagenome assembly CETR01 (sample SAMEA2622568, study PRJEB7988) | marine metagenome | biome: marine biome (ENVO:00000447); feature: mesopelagic zone (ENVO:00000213); material: "saline water (ENVO:00002010), including plankton (ENVO:xxxxxxxx)" | depth 696 m
ACACAAAAAATTCGGGAAACTTCCTTTAAAGGAAATCATACAGCCTATCATCGAATTCGCCAATAAAGGCCTAGTCGTCACTGAAAATCAAGCTAACCGATTGGAAAGATATAGGGAGCGATTCATTGAGGCCAATGGCGATAGCACCAAATTTGCAGGTCCTTTTGTCGCTGGGGACACCATAAAACACCCAGCCTACGCCAAAACATTGCAAAAAATCATGGAAGAAGGGCGTGATGGTTTCTACAAAGGCGAAGTGGCACAAAAATTGGCCGCTTTTGTTCAGGAAAATGGAGGTCTGATCACAGAAGAAGATTTGGAAAAGTATGAACCCGTTTGGAGAGACCCCATCGTTTTTGACTATAAGGACATCAAAGTGATTTCCATGAGCCCACCCAGTAGCGGAGGGGTAACCATCAATCAAATGTTTAAAATGATGGAACCTTATGATGTTTCAAAATTTGGGCATAACTCCGAAAAAACCATTCAATTGTTTACAGAAGCATCCCGAAGGGCCTATGCCGACAGAAATTACTACTTGGGCGACCCTGACTTTGTGGACATTCCTTACGATGTCTTGTTAAGTGATGATTACCTTCAAGATAGAATGTCCAACTTCTCTTTTGATAAAGCCACGCTATCATCAGAAGTAAGCCATGGGGAAGTGGAAATCGTTGAAAGCGACCAAACCACACATTTCTCCATTGTGGATAGTGAAGGGAATGCGGTTTCTGTAACCTCGACGCTCAATGGAGGATATGGCTCCAAATTGTACTGTGCAGAGGTGGGCATCTTCTTAAACAACGAAATGGACGATTTTAGCGCCAAGGCAGGAGTTCCCAATATGTTCGGGCTCATTGGAGCCGAAGCCAATAGCATTGCACCGGAAAAACGTATGCTGAGTAGCATGACGCCCACCATCGTGGAGAAAGATGGTCAATTGTATATGGTAGTGGGCACACCGGGGGGCTCTACCATTATCACGGCTGTTGCCCAAACCATTTTAAATGTATACGAGTTCAACTTAAGCATGCAAGATGCGGTAGACGCACCAAGGTTCCACCATCAGTGGTTACCAGATGTGGTGGTTTTTGAACCCGAAGGGTTTTCCGAAGAGCTTAAGTCTGACTTGAAATCCAAAGGATACATCATCAATGAAGACCGCACACCCATTATTGGTAAAGTGGATGCGATTCGCGTACTGCCCGATGGAAAACTGGAAGGCGGAGCCGACAAGCGCGGGGATGACACCGCCGTGGGATATTAATTTTCTTTGAATGGAATACGATGTTGTTGTTTTGACAGACCACCGCTACGTGGCTCCACAGAAGAAGACACCCTATATTGAAAATGTGCTTCAGGAAGACCACTTGGTTTTGAAAGCTTTGGAAAATCAAGGGTTAAAAGCCATACGCATATCGTGGGACGACCCCGATTTTGATTGGTCGACCACCCAATATGCACTATTCCGAACCACCTGGGATTATTTTGACCGCTATGTGGAATTCTCGGAATGGTTGGAAAAAGCGTCCAGACAAACACAGTTCATCAATTCCAAAGAATTGATTTATTGGAATATTGACAAGCATTATCTGCAAGATTTATCCAATGCGGGATTAAACATTCCTAGAACAATATTTATAGAAAAAGGTTCAACTGAGACACTTGTCGAAGCCATAGCCAAAGCTAAATCAGAGCATGGTTTTATGGCGGACGCCTATATTTTAAAACCCTGTGTATCGGGAGCGGCTCGCCATACCTACAAAATAGGACAAGATAGGATTGTCGACCATGAATCCATTTTTCAAGAATTGGTAGCGAATGAATCCATGATGCTTCAGGAATTTCAGCACAACATTGTTTCGGAAGGGGAAATCTCCATGATGGTGTTTAATGGCGAGTTCTCCCACGCAGTGTTGAAAATTGCCAAACCCGGTGATTTCAGGGTTCAGGATGATTTTGGGGGTACTGTTCATGATTACTCGCCAAGTGCAGAACAAATAGCTTTTGCCAAAAGTATGGTACATGCCGCACCTGAGCTGCCCATTTATGCCAGAGTGGATATTTTTAGGGATAATGAAGGTAACTGGGCCTTAGCCGAATTGGAAATTTTTGAACCAGAACTCTGGTTTCGGCTTAAGCCAGAAGCCGCAAACATGCTGGCGAGGAACATTAAAGAGAAATGTTTGCTCGATGAAGTCTAGTTTGCAACACTTATATTTATATAAATATTTAAAAATGAAAAACTTACCGATCCTTCTGTTGAGTATTACCTTAGGCTGTTTTGCACAACAAACGACCACAGGAAATTTAGTTGCATTGGACGATGCTTTTTTTGACTATGTTGACGAAAATGCTAAAATAGAAGTACTGGCCGAAGGATTTATATGGTCCGAAGGACCCGTCTGGGTAAAGGACGGTGGGTTTTTGCTGTTTTCGGATGCTCCGCAGAACACCATCTTTAAGTGGCAGGATGATGAGGGAATAACAGCATTTTTAAAACCGTCCGGTTACACCGGTGTTTTGCCTTATGGTAATGAGCCCGGAAGTAATGGATTAATCATCAACAATGATGGCGAATTGGTAGCCTGCGAACACGGGGACCGAAGAATATCGAGGATGCCCCTGTCAAATGGCGGAAAAGTGACAGTGGCAGACACTTGGCAAGGCAAACGGTTCAATAGCCCAAATGATATTGTGCAAGCCTCCAACGGCACCTATTATTTTACAGACCCTCCCTATGGCTTGCCCGAACAACAAAATTCAGCTTCGCGTGAAATTGATGCTTTTGGAGTATTTAAAATAGACCCTAACGGTCAGGTGGATATGGTAATCAGTAATCTCAGCCGTCCAAATGGTGTAGCCTTGTCACCAGATGAAAAAATACTTTACGTAAACCAATCGGATTCCAACGCGCCATACATCATGGCTTATAACATTCAGCAGGATGGTTCCTTGGATGAAGGTCGTATCTTTTTTGATGCAACCTCGTTGATCGAATCTGGATTTGTGGGTTCTTTGGATGGTTTAAAGGTGGCCCAAGACGGAACCATTTTCTCCACAGGACCTAGTGGTGTATTGGTCATTACTCCTGAAGGTAAGCTTTTAGGACGTATAGAAACGGGGCAACGCACAGCCAATTGCACATGGGGCGATGATGGTACTGTCCTTTACATGACGGCACACAACTATTTAATGCGAATTCAGACCAAAACTAAGGGGACTGGTTTCTAAATGTCTACTGGGAAATCTGTTTTTTCAACTCCTCCATCGATTCTTGAAGTTGTTTCAACAGTCCTGTTTCCGTAGTGGCATCCACATTAAACGTCAACTTGCTGCTTACCTCCCAAATTTCCTGTATCTGAAAGGGTTTGATTTCATAGGGCGGATAGGTTTCGTTTAAAGAAACCAATGTGACATTGTTGGAGTTGGGTTTACGCTCAATTTTCTTTACCATAACAGAATCTTGCAACACCACTACGTACATTTTGTTCGGACTCACATGGTCGATATGCTCTATGGCACGGGCCAAAACCCAATCATTGGGTCTTAAATTGGGCAACATACTATCTCCTTCTACCTGAAAACCACGATAGGTAGCGTTCCGAAACTCCGGAATGGGCATATCAAAAGCGGGTAACTGTTGGTACCAGCTCGTATCTGCAATGTTCTGTGGATAACCTGCAGCTGCTTTGGCATTAACCATTACCATGTTGTCGTTCTCGGAATTATCAACCGTGACCACTTTGGGAATTACACTGGTTTTGGAAGTATCCAGATGTTTTTGATCACTTTCACCAAACAACCACAACGGATTGATCTTAAATTGTCGGAGCAGCTCGGATACCACCTTTCCGGATAGTTTGGTCCTCCCCCGTTCTATATCGGCCGTGGTGTTCTTTACGCCCAATAATTTAGCGAACTCGGTTTGAGTATAACCGAGTTCTCTACGAATATCGGTAAATCGTTTTAGGGTTATTTCATTTTCCATCATCAAGTCAATAATGTCATGTTGAGTACAATCGAGACATCTCGCAACTTATTTTTCACGAAAGCAATCAAACTGACAATCCATTCTCAAATATAGAAATTTTGGAATATTTCCAAAAACTTTTATGGATTATTTCCATTATTTGGATTATGTCCATATATTTGATTGGAATATTTCCAAGTTATGAATTTTGATAGGATACGTGAAAAATTGAACATATTGGCGGATGCTGCAAAGTATGATGTCTCCTGTGCCAGCAGCGGAAGTGATCGGACCAACAAGGGGAAAGGACTGGGCAATGCTTCCAAAATGGGAATTTGCCATAGCTACACCGCAGATGGGCGATGCGTGTCCTTATTGAAAATCCTATTGACCAATCATTGTATTTTTGATTGCGCCTATTGTGTTACCCGAAAAAGTAATGATGTTCCGAGAGCTGCCTTCAAGGTGCAAGAGGTGGTCGACCTTACCATCAATTTTTATCGAAGAAATTATATTGAAGGGCTCTTTTTGAGTTCTGGAATATTCAAAAGTCCCGACCATACCATGGAACGCTTGGTTTCCGTAGCCAAAAAACTACGGGAAGAGGAAAACTTTAACGGCTATATCCATTTAAAGTCAATTCCAGGTGCAAGCGATGAATTAATGTACGAAGCGGGGCTTTATGCCGATCGACTTTCCGTCAATATCGAAGTGCCCACCATTTCGGGACTCAAATTGTTGGCGCCGGACAAAAAGCACGAAGACTTTACCAAACCCATGGAAAAGGTTAGGAATGAAATTGTACGCTATACATCCGAACGTAAAATCATCAAAAGTACCCCGAAATATGCGCCAGCGGGCCAAAGCACACAAATGATAGTGGGTGCTTCCGGAGAATCGGATAAGGATATTATGTATTCGGCGACCTATTACTACAAAACGTTCAATATGAAACGCGTATACTATTCTGGCTATGTGCCCGTGACCCACGATTCCCGTTTGCCCGCCATAGGCTCACAAGTGCCCATGTTACGCGAAAACCGATTGTGCCAAACGGATTGGCTATTGCGATTTTATGGCTTTTCCATTGGGGAAATATTGAACAACCAACACCCCAATTTGGATATGGATGTGGACCCAAAGCTCTCGTGGGCCTTGCGCAACCTCCATCATTTTCCTGTGGATGTGAATACAGCCGATAAGCGCCTTTTGGCCAGAATTCCAGGTATTGGAATGCGGTCAGTTGATAAAATCGTAAAGGCCAGAAAATTTAGAAAACTGAACTGGGACCATCTCAAAAAAATCGGAGTGGCCCTCAACCGTGCCCAATACTTTATGGTTTGCGATTCCCGCCATTGGGAGCGTCGTGACCTGGATGCGGATAAAATAAAAGGTATGATTCTGCAATATTCCACTGGAAAGTATCGGAATCAACACAGTACGCAATTGTCGTTGTTCAATTAAGAATTGACAATGATTTCATCTCGAAATGTCATCCTAAGCGCAGTCAAAGGAGTCTTCGGGAGATTTTAAAACTAAAAAGCAAACGTTATGAATGCTTCAACAACATTAGTTTATGACGGTAGTTTTAACGGATTCTTGACCGCCGTCTTTGTTGCGTTTGATGAAAAAATCAACGTGGCCGACATACAAAAGAACAATCAATCCCAAAGTGGTCTGTTTTCTGAAACGGAAACCGTTTTCACTCATGTGGATAAAGCCAAACGCGTTTGGAACGGTATCCGCAACAAGAGTCACAATGCCATTTCCAATGTGTACTTTGCGTTTTTGAGTGAAGCGGAGGGCGTTGAAATGATGCTCTACACCTACATTCAAAAATTGATGCGCACCAAAAATGGCAAGTATTTGGACTATTCGGACAGTACCGTGCTGTACATTGCCCAGTTGGCCAAAAAAGTGGGACGCGAAAAACATCGCATGGAGGCCTTTGTAAGGTTTCAATTGACCAAGGACGAGATTTACTTTGCCAATATTGAACCCGATTTTGATGTGCTACCGTTGATCTCCAAGCATTTTCGGGATCGCTATGCCGACCAAAAATGGTTGATTTATGACATTAAGCGGAAATATGGAATCTATTACGATTTGAACCATGTGGAAATGGTATCCCTCAACTTGAAGGACATCCACCATAACAAAACGGTTAAAAGTGATGCCTTTGACACAGAGGAATATGAATATCAGACCCTTTGGAACGATTATTTTAAAAGCACCAATATTGCATCGCGTATCAATCCTAAATTACATACGCAGCACGTACCAAAACGTTATTGGAAGTATTTGAGTGAGAAGAAAGAGGCGGTTTAATTAACCCTTACTCCTCTCCCCTACAAAATGGTCATTTTTGGTCTTGAACAGCACATTAAAACTGGTCAAACTGCCATAAATACGGGTAATATATTGCTGTAGGTCCACTTTTTCTTGGTCGTCTAGGTTTTTGCTACTGTTTATTTTTTGCTCCATCACACGGATGCGGTCGCGCACCATCACAATTTTATGAAAAAAGGTCTCAATGGGCATTTCCTTGTTGGCAGTGCCATCATCAGGCTCCAAAATCAGTTTGCCACCTTTCCATTTATCGGCCATGGCCACTTTTTCATGGGTGTCACTCCACTTTTCCAGTATTTTGACCAAGGAACGTTCCACATCAAAAAAGCTCACGCTGTCCACTTCATCGGCTACACCTTCAATCACTTCAAATTGGGAATCCAAATCAATGGTTTCCAATCCGTTTTCCAAAAAGGTCACCCAATAATGCTTGGACGATACGTTGGTTACCACACCCTTTCCATATTCCGGATGGTCTATTCTGGAGCCAATGCCTAATATTTTCATAATAACATGTATTTTCTGTTCTCAAATTTAGAATTTTTGGCTGTATGCCCTAACTTCGTCCTTGGTTTTATAAACCAGCATTCATGGAACCACATAAACTTAGAGCAAAGCTCGGGGAGTTGGCTTCAACTTCCATCAGTGGTAACGACATCAGTTCTTCTTGCCTGTACGTCTCCGCTTTAGCCGTTTTACATGCCGGACAATATGCATGGATCTCATTATTGATTGTCGGTGTCGTTCTTTTTTTATTTAGAAAAATTTACGGCGAAGTCGTCGGGGCCCTACCCATGAATGGAGGAGCCTACAATGCCTTATTGAATACCACCAGCAAAGGGATGGCATCTTTGGCAGCGTCCTTGACTTTATTGTCCTACATGGCCACAGCAGTCATTTCTGCCAATGAAGCCATGGCCTATTTAAAAAATATCGTGCCCCAACTTCCCGTTATTTTGGCCACGATTGGTCTATTGGCTGTCTTTATGGGACTTGTCATCATCGGTATTGGGGAATCCTCTAAAGTTGCGATTGCCATCTTTATTTTCCACCTATCTTCTTTGGTTTTATTGTCGTCCTTTGCAGGTATTTACCTTTTTGAACACGGGTGGGATGTATTTGCCGAAAACAACGCCCTTCCCGTAAAACACGGAGCGTTGCCCATGGCCTTGTTCTTTGGGTTTTCTGCCGCCATGTTGGGAATAAGTGGGTTTGAAAGCTCGGCCAACTTTGTTGAGGAGCAAAAAAAAGGGGTATTCCCGAAAACCCTACGCAATATGTGGGTTGTGGTTACTATTTTCAATCCCTTAATCGCCTTTCTGGCCTTGGCAGTATTGCCCATCTCTGACATTGAATCCAATAGTGAAGCCTTGTTATCCATCATGGGGGATCAGGTAAGCGGCTCCTGGTTGTCATTTCTGGTTTCATTGGATGCCGTACTGGTGTTGAGCGGGGCAGTGCTTACTTCCTTTGTCGGGGTGTCAGGTCTAGTGGAACGTATCACTTTAGATAGAATCCTTCCACCATTTCTTCTCAAAAGAAACAAGAACGGAAGTACCTATCGGATTGCCATAGTATTTTTCATGCTTTGCGTATCCATTCTATTGATTACCGAAGGTAACTTGGAAGCCTTGGCCGGTGTGTACACCATAGCGTTTTTGTCCGTAATGGCCCTTTTTGGCATTGGTAATATCCTGTTGAAAGTACGGCGAAAGAATCTTCCGAGACCGGAGCGTTCAGGTTGGCTATCACTCTTGATTGCCATTGCTGCCGTAATCGTGGCCTTAGTGGGCAACATATTGCTCAACCCTGATTATCTCGCTGTTTTCATGGAGTATTTTATCCCGACCATTGCGCTCGTTTTGGTCATGCTCAACAGAACAGCTCTTTTAAAATTGTTATTGCGTTTGATACGGTATTTTCTGGATCCCATCAACCGTTTTTTGGTGAAATCCTACCGAGGCATCAATCGGGTAATCGACCGCATCAACGACCAAGAGTTTGTATACTTTACCAAGAAAGATGATGTGGCCGCCCTCAACAAAGTGTTGCTGTACATCAGAAACAATGAACACACCCGAAAACTAAAGATCGTATCTGTTTTTCCTGAAGGGGAACAAGCCACCGATAACTTCGTTTCTGATTTGAAAGTGTTGGACAGGGAATATCCGGAAATCAAAATTGAGTACATCCAATTACACGGGGAATTCACACCAAAATTAATCAAGGAATTATCTGATAGGTGGAACATTCCCATCAATTTTATGTTCATTGGAAGTCCTGGGGACAAATTCCCCTACCCCCTACAGGATTTGGGCGGAGTGCGGCTCATCATTTGATGGTGGCAAATAATGGTCGGGGCAGCTTTCGTTAACAAAAACGAAACCAAAAGGCTACTTCCTTTTTACATCCCAAATCGCTACATTTGAGGTTTGCTATGATTTATGATCAATTACGAAGAACATATTGAGGTTAAGGGCGCAAGAGTCCATAACCTAAAAGATATTGATGTTACCATTCCAAGGGAAAAATTGGTGGTGATCACGGGACTTTCTGGCAGTGGAAAATCCTCTTTGGCCTTTGATACCATTTACGCCGAAGGCCAACGAAGATACATTGAAACTTTTTCAGCCTACGCCAGACAATTTTTGGGTGGATTGGAACGCCCCGATGTAGATAAAATTGATGGCCTTTCGCCTGTAATCGCCATTGAACAGAAAACCACTTCAAAATCCCCTCGGTCTACCGTGGGCACCATAACCGAAGTGTATGACTTTTTACGATTGTTGTTTGCACGTGCGGGCGACGCCTACAGTTACAACACGGGCGAAAAAATGGTGAGCTACAGTGATGAGCAGATCAAGGATTTAATCATTGAATCATACAAGGACAAAAAGATAAACGTGCTGGCTCCTGTTATCAAATCACGAAAAGGACATTACCGTGAATTGTTTGAGCAGATCGCAAAGCAAGGTTTTGTTAAGGTACGGGTCGATGGAGAAATTACCGACATTACCAAAGGAATGAAGGTTGACCGCTACAAAACCCACGATATTGAGATTGTAATCGACCGCTTGAAAGTCGGCGATAGCGAAGATTTCCATAAACGCTTGAGCGAAACCATCAACACGGCGATGTACAGCGGCGAAAATGTTTTGATGATTTTGGAAGAAGGCGAAACCGTGCCGCGATATTTCAGCAGGGACTTAATGTGTCCATCATCGGGCATCTCCTACCCCGTTCCAGAGCCCAACACATTTTCCTTTAATTCCCCAAAAGGAATGTGTCCCGAATGCAGTGGATTGGGTCACGTGTTTCAGGTCAATGAGAATAAAATCATCCCAAACAAAAAAGTATCCATCAAATCAGGTGGGCTTGCTCCTTTGGGGGAATACAAAAAATCCTGGGCTTTCAAACAACTGGAAACCATTGCGCAACGCTATAATTTTGACCTAGCGGATGCCATTGAAAAGATTCCGGACGAAGCCATGAACGTTATTTTGAACGGTGGCAAAGAGAGTTTTGAAGTGGATTCCAAAAGTCTCGGCGTAAAAAGACAATACAAAATTGATTACGAGGGCATTTCCAACTTCATCAAAACACAATACGAAGAAGCCAACTCCACTTCCATAAAACGGTGGGCGAAAGATTATATGGACAAAGTGGAATGTCCCGCTTGTGAAGGCTCCCGCTTGCGAAAAGAGTCACTCTACTTTAAAATAGATGGTAAAAACATTGCGGAATTGGCTCAAATGGACATTGCTGAGCTCGCCGATTTTTTCAAACATTTGGAAGACACCTTGGAGGGCAACCAAAAGAAAATTGCCGAGGAAATCATTAAAGAAATCAAAGCGCGGGTTGGGTTTTTATTGGATGTAGGACTTGATTACCTCTCCTTGAACCGAAGCTCCAAATCCTTATCCGGTGGTGAGGCTCAGCGTATCCGATTGGCCACTCAAATCGGCTCCCAATTGGTGGGCGTACTCTACATTTTGGATGAACCGAGCATTGGACTGCACCAACGCGATAACGAACGTTTGATTCACTCCTTGGAAGCACTGCGCGATATTGGAAATTCGGTAATCGTAGTGGAGCACGACCGTGATATGATCGAATGTGCGGACCACGTCATCGATATTGGTCCCAGAGCGGGAAAACACGGCGGCGAGATTATTTCCGAAGGAAGTCCAAAGGAATTGATAGACCACCATACCATAACAGCCCTGTATATTACAGGAGAAATGGAAATTCCCGTGCCCAAAGAACGGCGTAAGGGAACAGGCAAGAAAATTACGCTTTCCGGCTGTACGGGAAATAACCTTCAAAATGTGACCGTGGATTTCCCTTTGGGAAAACTCATCGGGGTCACAGGTGTATCGGGCAGTGGTAAATCCACTTTGGTGAACGAGACCCTATACCCCATTATGAATGCCCACTACTTTAACGGCGTCAAAAAACCGATGCCCTATAAAAAAATCAAGGGGCTGGAACATATTGACAAGGTCATTGACATCAACCAATCGCCGATTGGACGTACACCAAGATCCAATCCGGCTACCTACACCGGGGTTTTCAGTGAAATACGGTCGCTTTTCTCCAAAACCACTGAAGCTACCATCCGTGGATATAAACCTGGTCGATTCAGCTTTAATGTGGCGGGCGGTAGATGCGAAACCTGTCAAGGAGGGGGACTCAAGGTCATTGAAATGAACTTTTTGCCCGATGTGTACGTAGAATGTGAGACTTGCAATGGCAAACGTTTCAATAGGGAAACCTTGGAGATACGATACAAAGGCAAATCCATTGCAGATGTGTTGGAGATGACCATCAACGAAGCTGTGGATTTCTTTGAGAATATTCCAAAAATTCATCGTAAACTTAAGACAATAAAAGATGTAGGTTTGGGTTATATATCACTGGGGCAGCAATCCACTACCCTCTCTGGTGGAGAGGCCCAACGCGTAAAATTGGCTACGGAACTCTCCAAAAGAGATACTGGAAACACATTTTACATCCTCGACGAACCGACCACAGGCTTACATTTTGAAGATATACGAGTGCTTATGGAAGTGCTTGACCGTTTGGTGGACAAAGGCAACACCATTTTGGTGATAGAACACAATATGGACGTTATCAAAATGATGGATCATATCATCGACATTGGATATGAAGGTGGAAGAGGCGGTGGAACGGTTGTCGCAACGGGTACACCGGAAGAGGTGGCCAAAGACAAAAAAAGCTACACCGCTAAGTTTTTAAAGAAAGAATTGGACAATACAAAGCAAAAAATTAAACGCGCCGTTTAAAAAAATACTGAACAACAATGCATATGCGAAGAGAAAAACATTCCAAAGGATGGAATGAGATCAAGACAAACGATTCATGGGCCATATTTAAAATTAT
>CETR01135146.1_pt1 | contig 11712 bp, 8 predicted proteins | sample 531281 | NCBI WGS metagenome assembly CETR01 (sample SAMEA2622568, study PRJEB7988) | marine metagenome | biome: marine biome (ENVO:00000447); feature: mesopelagic zone (ENVO:00000213); material: "saline water (ENVO:00002010), including plankton (ENVO:xxxxxxxx)" | depth 696 m
ATTCGTTATATCCAAACATTTTCCAAAAATTCTCTTAAATGTTTGATAAAAGTATATGGTCTTCCAGCTTTTCCAAAATGAATTCATAATCCTTTGGATTCTGCACAAAATCCAGCTCTCCCACATCCAAAATGATACTGTTTTGATTGGGATTCCCCTTGATGAAATCCAAATACCCTCGATTGATTTTCTCCAAATACAAAGGGTCGATGTTCTGTTCATAATCACGCCCCCTTTTTTTGATGTTTTCCAGTAACCGTTCGGTATTTTGATACAAATAAAGGTAGATTTCGGGTTTTCTTACCTCTTTGTACATAAAATTAAAGACCTTTCGGTATAGATTGTACTCCTCTTTCTGTAAGGTCACTTTTGCAAAAATCAACGATTTGAAGATATCGTAATCACTTACCATAAAGTTCTTGAATAGGTCAAACTGTGAGGTGTCGTCCATGAACTGTTGGTACCTGTCGGCCAAAAAGGACATCTCCAAAGGGAATGCATAACGGGCCTGATCCTCATAGAACTTGGGGAGGAACGGATTGTCCGCAAAGCGTTCCAGCACCAATTTGGCATTAAAGTCGTCTGAGATCATTTTGGAAAGCGTTGTTTTTCCAGCGCCGATATTTCCCTCGATGGCAATGAGCTGTAATTGGGAAAACAATCCAGACCTATCCTTAAAGAGTTTGTGCTTGGTCTTGGTCAACTTGTTCTTGTCCCTACATTCCTGCAGTAGGTTGCGGGTATCCTTGAACAGTACAGGGTGATAAAACTGTGGAGCAATATCGCTCAGTGGTTTAAGAACAAAATTGCGGTGCTGCATCTGCGGATGGGGAACCACTAAAGCATCATTGCTGATGGCCTCCGACCCGTAATAAACAATATCAATGTCCAAGGTTCTGGAACTATGGCCCGATGCCAAACGAACCCTACCGAAATCCTGCTCGATCTGCAAAAGGGTGCCCAATAATTCCTTCGGGTCAAGTGGGGTAAGCAGTGAGAGGACGATATTGTAGAAATCATCCCCTTCAAAACCAACGGCAGGGTTTTCATATACCGAAGAAATATCCAGTATTTTCCCAGCCTTTTCCCGAATGCGGAATATGGCTTTTTGGAGGTTCGCAAGGCGATTTCCCAAATTGCTGCCCAGTGAAAGATATACCTTTTGTTTTCTGACCATAATCGAAGAAACAAAGTAAACAAAACAATACTACAATGGTTATATTTGAAGCGTATTAAATTTTATTGAATGAAGTTTTTAAGAAACCTATTGGCCTCGATTTTGGGGAGCTTGGTGGCATTTATGATCATTGTTGGCATGTTCTTCATTTTTATGGCCCTTGTGGGAAACGTGGATGATGGTGTCGTTGTAAAAAAGAACTCTGTACTGGAAATCAGTTTTACATCCCCGGTTTTGGATTATACGGGTAAAGATGAAACCGATCCGTTTGCTGCATTCGGAAGTGAGGAACTCGGTCTGGATGAGATTTTACATGCCATCGAAGTGGCCAAAAACGATAACAATATCGAGGGAATCAGTATTGCCACGGGATATTTGATGGCAGGCGTGGCCCAAACCCGTGAGATACGAAAAGCATTGATCGATTTTAAAACGAGCGGAAAATTTGTGATGGCCCATGCCGATGTCTACACCCAACGTGATTATTATCTGGCAAGTGCAGCCGATGAGGTTTACATTAACCCTGTTGGGGTATTGGATTTTAAGGGATTGGCCACTGAAGTGCTCTTTTATAAGGGGCTTCAGGAAAAGTCTGGAATCAAAATGGAGGTCATTCGCCATGGGAAGTACAAAAGTGCCGTAGAGCCATTTCTGTCCGACACCATGAGCGATGAAAATCGCACCCAGATCAAGGAATTGATCACCTCTATTTGGAGTGTTATCGTGGATGATATTTCGGAGTCCAGAAATATAACCCCACAAAATTTGAACATCATCGCGGATACCCTTGGAGGAAGAACTCCTGATTATGCCGTTGCATCCGGCCTTTTGGATGGAGCTTTGCATTACGATCAATATGAAGGTTTGCTCAAGGATAGAATTGGTGTTTCTCAGGATAAGGAGCTGGACTATGTGGGACTTAGGGATTATATACAAAAAGCCAATAAAGAACGTATCAGAACAGGCTCCGATAAAATCGCGGTCATCTATGCACAGGGAGAAATTCTGGGTGGTGAAGGCGGAAAGGATTATATCGGGCAAGGCCTTATTCTAGACGCTCTGCACAAAGCTGTTGACAACGAAAGTATAAAGGCCATTGTGCTTCGGGTGGACTCCCCAGGGGGCAGTGCCTTGGTCTCGGATATTATCTGGAGGGAAATGCAATTGGCCAAAAAAGAAAAGCCGTTGGTGGTTTCCTTCGGAAATGTTGCTGCATCGGGCGGTTACTATATTGGGGTAGGGGGCGATAGGATTTTTGCTGAACCAACTACGATCACGGGTTCCATCGGTGTGTTCGGAACCATTCCCAACGTGCACCAATTGGCCGAAAACATGGGTGTTAATGCAGAACAGGTCGGTACCAACAAAAATTCCGTGGATTATTCTTTTTTTGAGCCGATGAACGACACTTTCCGCAATGTAATGCAAGAAAGTATCGAAGAGACCTACCAGACCTTTTTGAACCGAGTGTCCCAAGGAAGGAACATGCCCGTGGAACGTGTAAACCAAATAGCCCAGGGTAGGGTGTGGAGCGGTGTGGACGCACAAGCCCTTGGTCTGGTGGACGAACTGGGGAATTTGGACGACGCCATAGCGGCCGCAGCCGATATGGCCGGTTTGGAATCGTATGGAGTCCGTAAATACCCCAAGTACAAATCCGATTTTGAGCGTTTAATGGAAGACTTTGGGTCGGTAAAAACCAAAATAGGGGAATCCATCATTCAAGAGGAAATAGGCACGGAAGCCTATGAGATTTTGAAGGAATTCAAACAATTTACCAAACAAGAAGGAGTTCAGGCCAAAATGCCTTTCAGTTTGAAAATAAAATAGGACAGTTGCCAATGGTTCCCAGAGGAATTTTTTAATACCATATGACGCAAAAGGACAAGAAGTTAGCATTTTCCATTTACCTGTATCTAGGGGCATTGTTCATTACCTCCTTGGTGGTGTCCAATCTTATCTTCCAAAAGTTTTTCTCTTGGAGTCCCTTTGGGGATGTTTCCGTGTTTGGAGCTCCGCTTTTTGAACTTTCAGTGGGTATTTTGCCCTATCCCATCACGTTTTTGATTACTGACCTGGTCTCAGAGGTTTATGGTCAGAAAAAAGCGAACCAAGTGGTTACCGCTGGAATTTTCGCCTCATTTTTTTCGATGGGCATCATTTTGCTGGCCAATTATTCCTCCGCCATACCAACTTCGCCTGTGGATGACGCTACTTTTACGACCGTATTTGGATTGTCCCCTCTAGGGGTTTTGGCCTCGATGCTGGCCTATTTGGGTGCTCAGTACATTGATATTACCATTTATCATTTCTGGAAACGGATTACCAATGGTAGAATGCTGTGGCTCAGAAACAACTTTTCAACTTTTTCCTCTCAGTTCATTGACACCTTTACCGTGGTGGGGCTCCTGTGCATTTTTGGGGTGCTTCCATGGGATAAATTCTACGGATTGTTGATCAGTGGTGTTATTTTTAAAATAATGATTGCCCTGCTCGACACCCCATTGCTCTATCTTTTCGTAAATCTCATGCGAAAAAGATTTAACTTAAAAATAGGGGAAGAAATTTCTTTGGATTGATAACTTCTCCTTTAATTTGTTGTAAAACACCCAAGTATGAAGAAAAAAGTCCTGAAAATTACCGGTATAACCCTACTTATCCTACTCGCAATTATTATTGCGGTCCCACTGTTTCTTCAAGGTAAGATCGAAGACATCGTCAAGACCAAAGTCAATAACAGCATCAACGCCACTTTGGATTTTGAGGATGCCGATTTGAGCCTCCTTAAGAGTTTTCCTTACGCGAATGTTGGGCTTTCGAAACTTTCTCTAGTAAACAAAGCTCCCTTCGAAGGAGACACCCTGTTTGCATCTTCTGAAATCGAATTGGCCATGTCCATTAAGGAATTGTTCAAATCCGCGGATGAGGCTATTGTCATCAAAACCTTGAATATTGATGGTGCCAAGTTGCACATCAAGGTAGATGCCGAGGGCAATGCGAACTACGATATTGCCAAAGAAAGCGAAGAAACCACTTCGACGGCCGCGGAAACGGAAGAATCCAGTGGCAACGTTACCTTGAACATGGATTCGTATGCCATTACCAATTCAGAGATCATTTATGAGGATATGGCCAGTGGGATGCTGTTGGACATTACCGAGATGAATCATTCCGGGACGGGTGACCTTTCCTTGGAAAAATCAGAACTGAAAACATTGACGGATGCCTTGGTGTCCTTTGAAATGGATAGTACGCGATATCTGAACAGGAATAAAATCAATCTGGATGCCCTGATTGGAATCGATTTGGGCGAGAACAAATATTCCTTTTTGGAAAACAAAGCTTTGATCAACCAATTACCTTTGGTATTTGATGGTTTTGTAAAGGTGAACGAGGACAATCAGGAAGTGGACATCACGTTTAAAACACCCTCTTCCGACTTCAAAAACTTTTTGGCTGTAATTCCTGAAGCCTATGCTTCGAACATTGAGACTGTGGAAACGACCGGGAATTTTGAAGTGAACGGGGAGTTCAAGGGCGTGGTTGATGAGGAACATATCCCCACTTTCAAGATTGCCATCAATTCGGAAAATGCATCCTTCAAATATCCAGATCTGCCCAAATCGGTGCGCAATGTGTATATCGATACCGAAATCAACAACGAAACAGGCATTACGGAAGATACCTACGTGAACATCAACAGGCTTTCTTTTCTTATTGATGAGGATAAATTCAACCTGAATGCCAAAATCAGGGAGTTGTTGGGGAACACCAAGGTAAATGCCCATATGGACGGAAGAATTAATTTGGCCAATATTTCGCAGGCCTATCCCGTTCCGGAAGACTTTAATCTCAAAGGAATATTGAATGCCGATGTGACCACTGCCTTCGATATGGCTTCATTGGAGAAAAAACAATATCAAAATACCAAGACAAGTGGGAAGGCATCCGTTTCTGGCTTTGAATATGCTTCGGAAGAGCTGAAGAATCCAGTGGCCATCAATACGGCAGCTGTTACCTTCAACCCTAATACCGTAACCCTTGATTCCTTCCAAGGGAAAACTGGAAATACGGACTTCGATGCGAAGGGTACTTTGACCAATTTGTTGGGCTTTATGTTCAACGATGAGAACATCGAGGGTAATTTCACACTCAAATCCAACCAATTTGCCTTGAACGATTTTATGGTCGAGGAGACCGAGGAGGCTGATGGGGAAGAAGCGGTGGAAGAGACCATCTCCACTACGACAGGGGAGGAGCGCATCAAAATACCATCCTTCTTGGATTGTACCATTGATGCCTCTGCCAATACGGTGGTTTACGATGATCTCAACCTTAAAAACGTAAAGGGAACCTTGCTCATCAAAGATGAGACGGCAACGGTCAAAAACCTTACCTCGGATTTGTTTGGAGGTACCTTGGGCATGTCGGGGTCGGTATCCACCAAGGAGGAGGCTGCTACATTTGACATTGACCTTGGAATGAACAATTTTAACATTGGGGAATCCTTTGCAGGCTTGGACTTACTTAAAACACTAACGCCCCTGGCCAGTGCACTGGAGGGAAAACTGAATTCAGACATTAAGATCACAGGTAATCTAAAAGAAGATTTCACCCCAAATCTGGCCACCATATCAGGGAATTTACTGGCAGAATTACTGTCGCCCACGGTAGATACCCAAAAGGCGCCCTTGGTGTCTGCATTGGACAGTAAATTGAACTTTTTGAACACCAAGGAGATCAATTTGGACGGACTTAAAACCGCATTGACCTTTGAAAACGGCTCCGTTAAGGTAAAGCCGTTCACTTTGAGGTATAAGGATATCAACATCAATGTGGATGGAAGTCACTCCTTTGACAAACAATTGCAGTACAAAGCTACCTTGGATGTGCCGGCCAAGTATCTCGGTGCCGAGGTGAACAAGTTGATAGCCCAATTGAACGATGACAGCGTAGGGGAGGTAACGGTTCCGGTAACGGCCAATATTGGGGGTAATTTCTCAAACCCTTCGGTAAGCACCGATTTGACTTCCAGTGTAAAGACCTTGACCACTAAATTGGTGGAGATGCAAAAGCAAAAACTGGTCAATCAGGGCAAGGACAAGGTCAAGGACCTTTTGTCCGATGCATTCAAAAAAGATGAATCCGACACCACCAAAACCAAATCTGACGGTGTGAAGGAAGCCATTGGAAATATTCTGGGTGGTAAAAAGGATACGACCGTAACGGATAGTGCAAAGGCGAAAAAAGAGGATGGAGTAAAAGATGCCGCCAAATCCATTTTGGGCGGACTGCTCGGTAAAAAGAAAAAAGATACCGTAAATTAAATACAAAGGGCGATGTTACATCGCCCTTTATTTGTTTTCCAACTCATTATTGATAGTCTCCAAAATGGAATTCAAGCTTACCATTAGGGGATTGTAATGGTCTATTTCGGTGGATTGGCTCGTTATAATGAACAATAGAAGATTGTTTTCAAAAGCAACAGACTCCAATGCACCTAGATTACTGATGGGGTTTTTGCTGGTCGGAATCCCCAACCTTTGGGACATGCCCGTATTGTCCAACAAAGTATGGATGCTATAACCTTCATCCCTGAATACGTTGACCGTATTGTTCCGCTCTTCCCCGAGCATTTTTTCCTGATTGGCTATGTCATCGATAGTAGATATCCAATTGGTTAACCGAATCCGTAAGGTATCATTGGAAATATCCTTTAGACTGCCGGAGTTGATCATTTCATTGAGCAGGGAATTATTCGGGTTGAAAAAAATATCATTGGTAAAGGCATCCGAAAGTAAATTTGAAAATCCTTCCTCTGTGGCAACATGCCCATCGCCCATCAACAAAACAATTTCTTGGGCTGCTTCATAACTTCTCCGATTGATCTTGATGAGCTCTTCCAGTTTTATTTTGCTAATGTCAAATTCCTCCTTTAGTCCTTTGAGGTAAACCTGCTCCTTTTCCCTTTTTAGGCGATTGTCGTTGGCGTTGTCTATAGCCAAGGCAATCAATATACCAACGACTACCAAAGCAATTTCCCCGAAGGCGTACAACAGGTAATTGCTGACCTTTTTTTCCACAATCAATTCCTTCCTGATTTTTCTAAAAAACTTGAGCATACTATGGGTTTTTACTTTTTTCGAGCTTTTTGTACAACCATTCGATCAAAAAACAAGTGCCAATAATAGAGACGGCGACAATGACCCCCATTTTGTTTGTCCCAAACTGTTGTTGCAGGAGAATAATGGTGGCCAGGGAGCATAATACAAACCCGAGCAAGGGTATGGCCTTGATACTGCGGGTTTCCTTTGACATTTTAAATCCAACATAGTTGACCATGGCAAAAATCAACAAAAAGCCTACACTGCCAGCTGTAGAGATACTTTCGAGTTCCAAGGTATTGGTCAAGGTCAATGTTAGAATTGCGGTCATAAGCAGACCAATGGGTTGGTTCCATAGTTGATAAGTGAACTGATGGGGAAGTTCGTCATCTTCGGCAATCTCATAACTTACCCGACTCCCGCCATAAAGGGATGCGTTGATGGCTGAAAATGTTGAAATGAGTGCCGCAATGGTGATTACGGTAAACCCTGTTTGGCCCAACATGGGTTTGGCCGCTTCGGCCAGTACATAATCCTCTGCAGTTTTGATTTTATCAAAGGGAAGGGACCCAACGGTCACCACTGCGATGATAATATAGAGCAGCACCACAAAAATGATGGAAATATAGTAGGCCCTTGGGATGTTCTTCTCGGGATTTTCAATGTCAGGGGCAGAATTGGCTATGAGTTCAAAGCCTTCATAGGCCACAAAGATGACCATGCCCCCGGTCAACAGTTGTAAGGGAGCTTCCCAGTTTTCAGGAGCCAATTGCTCCAGATTGGGATTGCCCATCAAACCGTATAATCCAACACAGATAAAAGAAATCAGAATAACCAGTTTGATGATCACGGCATAGGATTCTATCATCCCCACTACCTTAATACTGTAATAATTGATAATGGAGGCTAAAACAATGATGGCACTCGCGTAGATGTGGAAATCCAGTTCGCCGCCAGTTATGGAGAACAGGTTTGGGGCGTAGGAACCGAAAGCCGAAGCATACAGCGACAGCATGATGATGTAACTGACCCAAAGCAAATTGTTGATACCGCCACTGAATATGGTTTTTCCAAAGCCTTGATTGATGAATTTTACCGTACCGCCCCTATCGGCGTATTGCTTGGAAAGTTTCACGTAACTGTAAGAAGTGATCAGGGCCAACATGCCGGCAAAGAGAAAGGCCAGGGGCGTTCCCCCTTTGGATAGGTCAACCGCCAATCCCAAAACGGCGAAAATACCACCCCCCACCATACCTCCGATTCCAATGGAAATTGCTTCGGTAAGTTTGATTTTTTGGCTCATGCTTGTATACGGTTGAGGTGGTTGGTCATAAGGGGGTCAAGTGTAGGGATCAGCTGAAATCCATTCCCACATAATAGCCTTCACTTCCCCTGACGTTGAAAACCGTGTTGTCCTCAAAAATAAGGTATTGTCCTTTGATTCCCTTAAGGGTGCCTTTGTAGCTTGGAGTTTTGTCCAGATTGAGGCTTTTTACCTTGTCAGGGTATCGCAACACCGGAAATTCCAGATTGGTCTCTTCCCTGTCATTTAAATAATAATCCATGGCCTCTTCGGGGATACTGTCCTTTAATTTGTTCCGCCATTCCACCAAATCCACATCTTCAATATCGTTTTTGAGCATTTTTTGCCAACTCGTCTTATCGCTCACGTGTTCTTTGAGTGCCACTTCGGTAATGCCTGCCAAATATCGGTTGGGCACTTCCACGATTTCGATGGCCTCGTGGGCGCCTTGGTCTATCCAACGGGTGGGCACCTGTGATTTTCTTGTGACCCCGACTTTTATGTTGCTGGAGTTGGCCAAATACACAATGTGTGGCTGCAACTGCATCTTTTTCTCGAACTCAAGGTCACGGTCCTCCTTGTCCAAATGGGCGGTGCTCAGTTCGGGTTTCATGATCCAATCGCCTGCAAGGGGAGTTTCAAAAAAACAGGATTTACAAAACCCTTGTCTATAGATAGGTTTGTCCTCTCCGCAGTTCAAGCATTGGAACTTGATGAAATCAATTTGAAGCTCTCTGTCCAGTGCTTGGTTCATGTTGATGAAATCGTTTTCAAAAACCAAAAAGTATTGGATGGGGTTTCCGATTTCCGTTCGCATCTTTTTCAGGACTCCTTCGTACAGCATATTAAATTGAATGTGTTTATCTTATTTGAAAATGAGTGTTAGAAAAGTTATTTTAGCAGTTACGCCAAGCTAACTTTCTTTGGTTAAATATACCTAAAATGCCAATACCATTATTCAACTCCATTGCTTCTTGGTTATTAAGAAAGCGCTACCATCAAATAGAGCTTTTTTTAAAGTATCCGTTGGATGTGCAGGATGAGGTGTTGCGCCAACTTATGGACTTTTCCAGGGATACGATGATTGGCAAGCAATATGGTTTCCAAGATCTGCCCAAGTACGAAGAGTTCAGGAACAGGGTGCCCATTGTGACCTATGAGGAAGTGGCCCCGCTCATTGAGCGGACACGTAGGGGGGAGCAGAACCTGTTCTGGCCGACCTCCATTAAATGGTTTGCCAAGAGTAGTGGGACCACCAATGCCAAGAGCAAATTTATTCCCGTGAGTACGGAAGCCTTGGAGGATTGCCACTATAAATCCAGTAAGGATTTGTTGTGCCTTTACCTTAACAATAATGAGAATTCCCAATTGTTCACGGGCAAAAGTTTGAGGTTGGGGGGGAGCAAGGAACTGTATGAGGACAACGGGACCTTTTTCGGCGACCTTTCCGCTATATTGATCGATAATATGCCCCTTTGGGCAGAATATAGTAGTACGCCCAGTAATAAAGTCTCCTTGATGACCGAGTGGGAATCCAAACTGGAGGCCATCATCGAGGAAAGTATTCGAGAGAATGTGACCAGTTTGGCCGGAGTGCCATCATGGATGTTGGTATTGCTCAACCAGGTGTTGGAGAAAACGGGAAAGAACCATCTGTTCGAGATTTGGGAGAACTTGGAAGTATATTTCCACGGAGGAGTAAGCTTTACCCCTTACAAGAATCAATATAAAAAATTATTGCCCCGCAAGAAGTTCAACTTTTATGAAACGTACAATGCCTCGGAAGGTTTTTTCGGAATCCAGGATCAAAATAATTCCGATGAACTGTTGTTGATGTTGGACTATGGTATTTTTTATGAATTCATCCCGATTGATGCACATGGGGAAGGGGACCGGGCGATTCCTCTTTGGGAGGTTCAGTTAGGGGTCAACTACGCCATGATCATTACTACCAATGCGGGTTTGTGGCGTTACAAGATCGGCGACACCATTCGATTTACCTCCAAAAATCCGTATCGAATCAAAATTACGGGACGCACCAAACATCATATCAATGTGTTTGGCGAAGAGTTGATCATTGAAAATGCGGAAGAAGCCTTGAAACAAGTTTGCCTGAAAACCGAGGCGGAAATCATGGATTATACCGCTGCCCCAATTTTTATGACGGGCAAGGAAAAAGGCGCACACGAATGGATCATTGAGTTTAGAAAACTGCCAGGGGACATCGCTTATTTTACCGAAATGTTGGACAACGCACTCAAGGCACTCAACTCGGATTACGAGGCCAAACGATACAACAACATTACCTTGAAGATGCCCAAAGTCCATGTGGCGCGTGAGAATTTGTTCCACCATTGGCTCAAGTCCAAAAACAAGCTCGGTGGGCAGCACAAGATACCTCGATTGTCCAATGATAGGGATTGCTTGGAGGAACTTCTCCGTATGAACACCCTTTAAAAAAGTGTTGGTTATCGTAAGAAATGACCTTTTGTCCTGAGTTTACGAAAACGTTTTCGTAAATTACAGCCATTCATCGTAAAAACGTTTCTTTTGAACAAATAAAAAAGGATTTGCTTCGTTGAATATGGAACTTCCCCGTATCAAATCTTTTTGTAAAAACACAAAACCATTAAAATCATGGCCGAAAAACTTGTAGTGATTTCAGATAAATGGGGCGCGAAAAAGGGGCTTTGGATAGCTTCTTATTTTGGCTACCTGCAGCAATACTACGATATTGTTTTCCACGATTGCCAACAGTTGGGAAATGTCGATGTATCCATATTCTCGGAAGAAAACATCGACAATGCCTTTAACGAAGGAGGGATTGAACGAGCAGTCTCCAACTTGATTCATAAAGAAGCTGAGCCGGCCCATTATTTGGCGTTCGGAACCGGGGCTACGGTTGCTTACAAAGCATTATTGCAAGGCTTAGCTGCTAAGTCCGTCACGGCTATTTCCGCTTCAGGAATCGAAAATGAAAACCAAATGGCACCTTCTTCAGATGTGGAACTGATCTATGGGGAGTGCGATAAATCCAAACCGGGACTGAAATGGGCCAAAAGCATTGGAGTCAATTTAAGGATTGTTCCAAATTTTGGGCATAGCCTGTATTCGGATGAGAAAATAAT
>CETR01268660.1_pt1 | contig 11681 bp, 12 predicted proteins | sample 531281 | NCBI WGS metagenome assembly CETR01 (sample SAMEA2622568, study PRJEB7988) | marine metagenome | biome: marine biome (ENVO:00000447); feature: mesopelagic zone (ENVO:00000213); material: "saline water (ENVO:00002010), including plankton (ENVO:xxxxxxxx)" | depth 696 m
TGGCGGGTGAGCTGAACAATTAAGCGCCAATTGCCGTTTGGCTGTAAGCTTTCGGCCATCACAGCGCGCATGCCATATAATTTAGCGCGCAAGGCTGCTTGGTCTGGGGTTAAAAAAAGTTCTTCTTCATAGGCTTTACCAAAAAGTTGGCGAATAACCGCTTCTTGTAAGTGGGTTAATCCTGCATGGGTTTGGGCTGAAAGCCAGACTTTAGGCGGCGTACTGGTATCATCAAATTTGGCCGTTAAATTGTCTTTTAGATCAATTTTATTAAATACATGCATCACCAAACCTTTGACTTTGAGTTCTTGTAACACCTGCTCAACTGCCTGTACTTGGGCGCGCCAATTATTATCGGCAATGTCTATCACATGTAAGAGCAAATCCGCTTCGATGGTTTCTTCAAGGGTGGCTTTAAATGCTGCAACCAAATGATGCGGTAAATCACGAATAAAACCAACCGTATCAATAAGTAGCACATCATAATGACCATTGAGTGACCATTTACGCATGGTTGGGTCAAGGGTCGCAAATAACTGATTAGCGGCATAAATATGTTCGTTGGTGAGAACGTTGAATAAACTGGATTTACCGGCATTGGTATAGCCGACTAATGAGACTGAAGGTAGGGCGGCTTTTTGGCGCGCTTGCCGATTTTGCGCGCGACTTTGGCGGACCTTTTCTAACCTTTTATGAATGCTTTTAATGCGCTCACGCAGCAAACGTCTATCGGTTTCAAGCTGTGTTTCACCCGGCCCACGCAGGCCAATACCGCCTTTTTGCCGCTCCAAATGCGTCCAACCGCGCACCAGGCGCGTTGAGAGATGCTGTAGTTGTGCTAATTCGACTTGTAATTTGCCTTCGTGGGTGCGCGCACGTTGGGCAAAAATATCCAGGATTAAACCACGTCTATCCACGACTCGACATTGCAATAAGCGCTCAAGGTTACGTTCTTGTGAGGGGGTAAGCTCATGATTGACTAATACCAAATCAGCAGCAAGGTCACAAACACTCGCTTGAAGCTCTTGTGCTTTACCAAGTCCGATAAAATACTTGGGTTCTGGAAATTTACGGCTGCCGGTGATGCTTGTTAATATTTCGGCATCCGCTGAAAGTGCTAGCTCTTTAAACTCGGCTAATGCCACATCTGCATCAAGTTCAGGCAAGGCTAATTGCACTAAAATAGCACGTTCACCGGTTTTTGGTCGGTCGATCACACAAAACCTATCATGTCAGACAAAGCGCTCAGTTTGCCATATCTTATAGACATAGGCTAGCGATTAAGGTCAATGGCTTTAGCTGGCACAATGGTTGAAATAGCATGCTTAAATACCATTTGGGTGAGTGCATTTTTAAGCATAATAACCTCATCATCAAATGATTCAATCACGCCGTGCAGCTTGATGCCGTTGACCAAAAATATCGAAACATTCATCTGTTGCTTAAGCAGCAATTCAATAAATTGTGTTTGTAAACTTGGGTGTGCCATACATCTCTCCTTGTTGTTGTTATGAGCTTGAATCGTCTAGAGAGGATGTCGGCTAGAATAAAGCTTTGCTTTAATAAATTTTAAAAAAGTGCATTTAATTAGGCCACTCAAACCAATCATCTAATTGTGCGGCAAGTTCATGGATGCCATGTTTTTTTAAAACTGAAAGCGTACCAATGGTAATTAACCCTTCATAAAGCTCAAAATCTTTTTTAAGCTTGATAACGGTATTATTGAGCGTACTTTTGCTTAATTTATCGGCTTTGGTAAGCAATAGATGCAGTGGCAGCTCACGCTTTAAACACCAATCTATCATGGTGATGTCGGTATCTTTTAATGGATGACGACAATCCATTAATAACACCACACCACGCAAACATTGGCGCGTCTCAAGATAACGCGCCAGAGTGGCCTGCCAGGCTTGTTTGATTTTAAGCGCTACTTCAGCATAACCATAGCCTGGTAAGTCAACCAAACGGCGCTCATCATCCAGGCGAAATAAATTAATCAGTTGCGTGCGCCCGGGTGTTTTACTGGTTTTAGCTAAACGCTTGATGTTGGTAAGCGCATTAAGCGCGCTTGATTTACCAGCATTAGAGCGACCAGCAAAAGCGACCTCAAAACCTGTATCGTCAGGCAGTTGAGTTAACGCGGCAGCACTTTTAATAAAGGTTGCTTGAGAATAAAAAGAGGTTGGCATAAGATGGCTTTCACCGAAAAAATCAAAAAGGCAGTTTACCATCAAATTAGGGGCTATTTGGCAAAAAAAGCTAAAAAAATCTGTGTGGCTAATCTACTTGATAAGCATGCTTGGCCATACAGCTTTGCCGCAAAAATTACCTTTGTGTATTGCCTGCCATGGGCAAGATGGCATTGGCCAACAACCGATGTGGCCTAATCTGGCGGGTCAACATGCACGTTTTTTAGTCAAGCAGCTCCACGATATCAAGCAACAAACCACCCGTAAAGTGCCTCTTATGCAGGGTATTATGCGTGATTTAACCGAAGAAGATTTAACAGAACTGGCCAATTATTATGCGCAATTACCACGCTTTGAAGGTCACACGCCCAAGCGTTTTGTGGCGCGTGGCCAGGCGCTTTATCGCGGTGGCGATATGTCTCGACATATTCCAGCATGCATTGCGTGCCATGGGCCGCAGGGTTTGGGTAATGAGGCGGCTAATTTTCCCGTACTTTCAGGCCAGCATGCGCTTTATACCATTTTGCAATTAAAGGCTTTTGCGAATCATGAGCGTACCAATGATTTAAATCATATGATGCAAACCATTAGTCATCGTTTAGATGACGCGGATATACAAGCCGTTGCCTATTATCTGCAGGGCTTACATTAATACCACTAAAAAGGAGAACCGTGTGCTAAAAAAATTGATGATGTTGTTATGTTGGTTACCAATGCTGGTGATGGCAGAAGATTTTAAAGCTGGCAAAGATTTTGATATTTTAACAGACAAGCCCAAAGTAATCCGTACACAAGCGGTCGTCGAGGAATTTTTTAGCTATGGGTGCCCTTGGTGTTACCGCTTAGAGCCTGTTTTAAAAGGCTGGCTTGAGCAACATACGCACACCATAACCTTTATCCAGACACCGGTCATATTTAATCAAAAATGGACTTATTACGCCAAAGCGTTTTATGTAGCCCAAGCCCTTAAGCGCGCTGATGAGTTTAACGACAAACTTTTTAAAGCCATCCAAGTCAATCATGAAGACTTAGCTTCCGATAAAGCCATGATAACTTTTTTTACCAAACATGGTGCGGATAAAGCGCTGATAGAAAGTGCTTTTCAAAATTCGGTGGCGATGGATTTAAAATTAAAACAAGCAACCGCCAAAATGGCGCGTTATCAAATCATGGCAGTACCCGCTTTTGTGGTCAATCAGCATTACAAAACCGATTTGAGTCAAGCGCAAAATCCTAAGCGATTGCTAATGATTCTTGATTATTTGATTCAGTTGGATGCTAAAAAAAGTTAAGTATCTTCGGTGTGTTCAGCGGCAGTGGCGGGCTTGTGGTGATGCACAACTTCGTTCACTTTTGATTCAAGGGAACGAATAAACTCCGTTACGTGTGCTTGCTGTTGGTGATGCTGCTCTTGGAAGGCCACCAGTTCATGACTAATGTGCAGGCTTGCGAGTAATAGATTTTGAAATTCACCCAGATGATTAAATTTTGCTTTATTAGCTTGTAACTGCTCATTGATTTTATGCGCGGCTTTTTTTAAATTGTCTTCTTCATGTTCAGGGCATTTAATATCATAAGTTTTGTTCAATAATTTAATTGAACAGGTTTTTGTGGTCATAGCAGCGCGCCCTCAAAAAAGATAGATGGTAATAATCTTAACAATTTTGGTTTAACTCAGCAATTAGGCTAAAATAAAGCATTTTTAATCCGGTCAATAGGTTGTTTGTCTATGTCTTATACAGAATTAACGCACGCTTTAGCAGCGTGTGAAAGCATGCTCTCAGCAAGCGAATGTCATGGGTTATTGTGCGCAAGTGTGTGTGTAGGCGGTGATAAACGACAACTAATGGCCCTGTATACTAAACCTGATGCCCACCTTCAAACCCAAACAAGCATGGCATTATTCTTAGAGCATTTTGCCACCAGTGAGACGCAATTATTAGCTGGTGATTTTGGCTTTCAATTGCTTTTACCTGAAGATACTCAACCACTTAGCGTGCGTGCTCAGGCTTTTAGTTTTTGGTGTGGTGGTTTTATACAGGGTGTAAAAGCAGGTAAAATGCCCCAAACGTTGAGTGCTGACACCCAGGCGTTGTTAAATGATATAAAAGAATTTAGCACCCTTGATTATGATGCAGTGAAGCCTACCTCAAAAAATGAAAAGGCTTTGCTGGAATTACAGGAATATACCAGACTTGCTGTGGTGCAAATTTGTTTAGAGATGCAGCATTTAAACCCAGTGCGCGACCATCAACTTCAAGAGCAAACCCATGATAACAACAGATGAATACTGCGAGCGCCGAGCGCGTTTAATCAAACAAATGCCAGCAGATAGCATGGCGGTAGTATTTGGCGCTAAAGAGGTCATGCGTAATGCCGATAGCCATTATCGCTTTCGTCAAAACAGTGATTTTTACTATCTAACCGGCTTTAGTGAGCCTAATGCCATTTTAGTATTAAGTGCCAAATCGGCAGAAAGTATTTTATTTTGCGAGCCTGCTGATGCCAAGCTTGAACAATGGACTGGCAAACGTTTAAGTCCTACAGGCGCGCTTAGCACACTTAAAGTCAATCAAGCATGGCCTATCACTGAATTTAGCCGAATTTTTACCGATATATGCGCTGAACATACCACGGTTTTTTACCCATTTTTATCGTCAGCTACCGCGCAAAATACTCTGATGCTGGCAATAGACAAGCTTAAAAAGCAGCGCCAAGCCGCACCAATTGCGCTATGCGACCTAACGCCTATGTTAAGTGAGATGCGTTTGTTTAAAAGCAAAGCCGAAATTGCTGTAATGCGTGAAGCTAATCACTTATCCATTCGCGCGCATAAGCGGGCCATGCAAGCTTGCACCAGGTTAAAATACGAATACGAACTAGAAGCGGAGTTACGTTTTGAGCTAACGCGCTCAGGGGGTTTACAGATGGCTTATGAGCCCATTGTGGGTGCTGGGGGTAATGCTTGTGTTTTACACTACACACAAAATAATCAACCCCTTTGCCAGGGTGCGCTTGTGTTAGTCGATGCGGGGGGTGAACTTGATAACTATGCCGCTGATATCACCCGTACTTATCCAGTAAATGGCCAGTTTAGCCAAGCTCAGCGTGCGATTTATGCGTTGGTATTAGAAGCACAACAACAAGCAATTAAGCTGATTAAGCCGGGTGTACGTTGGTGTGTGCTACAAGAGACCATTGTCAATGTGTTAACCGAAGGTTTGGTCGCGCTTAATATTTTGCAAGGCCGAGTCGATGAGCTTATCGCACAACACGCCTATCGACCTTACTATATGCATGGCTCAGGTCATTGGTTGGGCTTGGATGTGCATGATAGTGGCAGTTATCAAGCAGAGGGCTCCTCGCGTGTGTTAGAGCCTGGCATGGTTTTAACCGTTGAACCTGGTTTGTATTTGCCAGCTCATCTTGATATAGCCGCCAAATGGGCTGATATTGGTGTGCGCATTGAGGATGATATTTTAGTCACCCATGATGGTTATGAAAATTTAACGCAAGCTTTACCCGTTCAACCGCAAGACATTGAGGGGCTCATCCGTGGTTAAGCAGGTCGATGTGTTGATTGTAGGCGGCGGCCTGGTGGGTGCGTCGCTGCTTTGTGCGTTAAAAGCGCAAAATTTCACCACCCTAATGATTGATGCCAAACCTTTTGAGCTAAAAACGCACCATGCTTTTGATGCGCGTACATTAGCGCTGTCATTAGCGAGCATTCGTATTTTGACCGAGCTTGATGTATGGCCGCATGCTGAGGCATTTGCCACCGATATTCGTGCCATTCATGTCTCAGAAGCAGGCAATTTAGGCTTTAGCTATTTACAAGATAACCATGCGCCTTTGGGTGCGGTCATTGAAATTGCCGACCTTTATCAAGCGATAAAGCGTACATTGCCACAAGATGCCATATTAGCTCCGGCAACACTGGTCGATTTAAATCTTGAAAAGCGTGAAGCACAGATTAGTTATCAAGGTAAAACAACGCGTTATCACGCGAAAATTATCGTTGCCGCTGATGGCGCGTACTCAAGTGTGCGCCAGATGGTTGGTCTGCCGGTGAACGTCAAAGACTATGAGCAACAAGCAGTCGTTAGTGTGGTTGGTTTAAAACGAGCACACCAGCATATTGCTTATCAGCGTTTTACTCAACAGGGCACGCTTGCCCTATTGCCTATGCAAAACGCCCGTGCGGCGTTGATTTGGACAGGTCATCAACAAGCGCAAGCTTTTAGTCAAGCGAGTGATGAGGCAGCATTAGCAACATTACAACGTTTATTTGGTTATCGTATGGGGCGCTTTGTAGCGATTGGCCGGCGTGTTTGTTACCCATTAAAGCAGCACAGCATGCCAGAAACGGTCAAAGATGCGCTGGTATTTTTAGGCAACGCCGCGCATACCATGCATCCTGTGGCGGCTCAAGGCTTTAATTTGAGTTTGCGTGATGTGGCAATGCTCGCCGAATGCATGGTCAATCAGGGCCTTACGCCCGCCATGCTTAAAAATTACAATTGTTTGCGTCAACAAGACATCAAACGCGTTGAAGTATTCACCGATTCACTGGTCTCTATTTTTGATAGCAGCTTACCAGGCATGCGTTTAGGACGAAGCTTAGGTTTACTTGGTCTAGAAACACTGCCTGTGCTAAAACCAACCTTAATCCGCTATGCCCAAGGATTAGGCGGACGTGTGTCTAATTTAATTTGCGGGTTACCTTTAAAAAGTGACAACCATGACGAAACAATTTGATGTAATCATTATAGGTGGCGGCGTTGTTGGTTTAACAGCGGCCTTGGCATTAGCTGATTATTATGAACACATTGCCGTTATTGATGCGCATGCGTTATGTCCCGAGCAACTCAATGACTCGATGCGTGTATTAGCACTCAACCAAACATCTAAAGAATTGTTAACCAAACTTAATATCTGGCCTGCGCTAAAACCATGTGAGGCCACACCTTACCGCCACATGCGGGTGTGGGATGGCCTATCAGGTGCCAATTTAAAGCTTGACACGCAATTACAAGCTCAAACTGAACTTGGGCATATCGTGCAAGATAATGCTCTAAAACGTACCCTTTTAACCCAGGCGCATGCGCATGACCATATCGCGCTCATAGATAACACACCCATTGAAAAAGTCAGCGTGCTTGATGAGGGTTGTAAATTAATAAGCGATACTCAATGCTGGCAAGCAAAATTACTTTTAGTCGCCGATGGTGCTGAATCGGTTGTGCGTAGCCAGCTAGGCGTTACCATCTGGCGCTATGACTATCATCAAAAAGCGCTGGTTGCTACGGTAAAAACCAGCAAGCCACATCAGCATACCGCCTACCAAATTTTCACGCCTACCGGTCCTTTGGCTTTTTTACCGCTGGCCTCAAAGAATGAATGCTCAATTGTATGGTCAACCACACCAAAACACGCAGAAACGCTTAAAAATTTAGCAGCTGATGAGTTTAATCAAGCATTGACGCAAGCTTTTGAATCTCATTTGGGTGATGTAGAACTACAAAGCACACGCCTGACATTTCCCCTTATCATGCGCCACACCAAGCAATATGCCGGGCATAACTGGCTTTTGTTAGGAGATGCGGCGCATACCATTCATCCTTTAGCCGGCTTGGGTTTAAATTTAGGACTTGCCGATGTGTTAAGTTGGCTTAAATGCTCAGAGCGTCGTGCCATTGATAAACCTTTCGCGCTACAAAAAGCGTTAAAAGCGTATCAGCGTGATCGCAAAGCGCATGTGTTACCGCTTATCATGCTTTTAGGAAGCTTGAAAACATTATTTTTGCAATCGGCATCGCCCATTGTGTCATTACGTGGCTTTGGTTTATCGAGTGTGAATCATTTTGATGTATTTAAAAAAATCTTAATGAAAAGTGCCGATACACTTTGATTTATATTGAGTGTTAATTGGGCATGCTGCGCGTTATGATTTTTGTTATGATGGCCAAAGACATTGTGGATATCACAGGGAGACGTAACATGATTGAGTTAAAAGCTAAAAGATATACCGGACACTCCAAAAAAAGCATCAGTGATGCCATTCAAAATGCCTTAAAAAAAGCCGATGTTTACCATTATTTTGAAATCATCGAAGCCCAGAGCTCACGCACAGCTTACAACCGCACCAATTATCAAGTTTTACTTGCGGCGCTTATTCGTTAAATAAAAAACTTTAAATATCATCAGGTGCTTTGTGGTTATCACTTGACCAAATAAGCTGTTTTGCATTATACAAAGCAGCTTATTAAACATAGAGGGTAAATTTAAGACTCTAAAGCCGCAACGGCGGGCAAAGTTTTGCCTTCTAAACACTCTAAAAAAGCTCCGCCACCTGTCGAGATATAAGAGATTTGCGTGGTCAAATCATATTGGTCAATGGCAGCCAGGGTATCGCCGCCGCCGGCAACTGAAAAAGCATCACTATTGGCAATGGCAATGGCCAAAGCACGGGTGCCATAGGAAAATTGTGGAAATTCAAATACCCCCACCGGACCATTCCAGATAATGGTTTTGGCTTTGTCCATCACATCTTGATAACGATGAATGGTTTCAGGCCCAACATCCATGACCATGTCATCACTGGCAATTTGGTTAAGCGCTTTATTGTAAGCCGGGCAGTTATCTGAAAATGATTTGCCCACTACCACATCACGCGGTAAATCAACCATGCAATTATGTTCAATGGCAAGTTTTAAGATTTCAGCCGCTTCATCGACTAAATCATGCTCATAGAGTGATAAACCTAATTCATAGCCTTGCGCTTTTAAAAAAGTATTGGCAATACCGCCACCTGGAATTAAATAATCGACCTTTTCAACCAATTGCTTTAACAACGTTAATTTGCCTGAAATTTTGGCACCGCCAACAATAGCAACAATTGGCTTGGCGGGTTCGACTAGCACATGTTCAAGCGCGGCCAATTCTTTAATTAATAAAGGCCCTGCCGCTTTAATAGGTGCAAATTGCGCGACACCATAGGTTGAAGCATGTTGGCGATGGGCAGTGCCAAAAGCATCCATGATAAACACATCACATAACGCGGCAAGTTGTTTGGCCAGCGCGGCATCGTTGGCTTTTTCACCCACATTAAAGCGCACATTCTCACAAACAATCAGCTCACCTGGTTTGGCATCAACGCCATCTAAGTAATCACGGACAAAATGCACAGGATAGTCAAGATGCTCGGCTAAATAAGCTGCTACAGGTTCAAGCGATAAACGACTATCTTTTTGGCCTTCGGTAGGGCGCCCTAAATGCGATAACACCATGACGGCTGCATGTTGGCTTAATGCTTGGTTAAGGGTGGGCAGGGCGGCTTGCAAGCGTTGGTCACTGGTGATGATGCCATTCATAATCGGCACATTTAAATCTTCACGAATTAATACTCTTTTACCATTTAAATCCAAATCTTGACTACGGATGATGCTCATAAATAATTATCCTCTTTGCGTCTCTTTCATCATGTAACAGGCTGTATCTAGCATACGATTAGAAAATCCCCATTCGTTATCATACCAAGCTGCAACTTTTACCAAGCGACCCAATACGCTGGTTTGGGTGGTGTCAAAAATTGCTGAGGCTGGATGATGGTTAAAATCACATGAGACTAAAGGTTCATCGCATACTGCTAACACGTCATTTTTAGCTGTATGCATCAATTGATTGATTTCAGCAGCACTGGTGTCGCGTTTGGCGATAAAGGTAAAATCAATCAAAGAAACATTAAGCGTTGGAATACGCAGCGCAAAGCCATCAAGTTTGCCTTTTAATTCAGGTAATACCAAGCCCACAGCCAATGCCGCGCCAGTTTTGGTTGGGATAATAGATTGGGTGGCAGAACGCGCCCGTCTTAGGTCTTGGTGGCGGCCATCTAACAGCATTTGATCTTTGGTGTAGGCATGAATGGTGTTAAGCAAACCATGCTCGATGCCAATTTGTTCATGCAGGGGCGCCACCACAGGCGCTAAACAATTGGTCGTACAAGAAGCATTTGAGACAATCAGATCGTTCTCAGTAAGGGTGGTGTGATTAACGCCATACACCACCGTTTTATCAACCTCTTTACCAGGGGCTGATATCAACACCTTTTTCGCGCCTGCTTTGATATGAGCATACGCTTGTTCATAATGCGTAAAGCGCCCAGTACATTCTAAAACGATATCCACCTCTAACGCACGCCAGGGCAAGTTTAGTGGGTCACGCTCGGCGGTGATGGTTATCACCTGGTCTTGAATGATGAGTGTATTTTCTTTAACACCGACCTCGTGCGCAAAACGCCCATGCGTTGAGTCATAACGTGTTAAATGCGCTGTGGTTTTAATTCCTGACAAATCATTAATGGCCACTACTTGAAACTCATGTGCGCGATTTGATTCGAAAATTGCGCGTAAAATACAGCGACCAATGCGGCCATAGCCATTTATTGCAATACGTATAGGCATGTTACGTCTCCAAAAACCTATGATGAATGTTGTATAAGATGATGTGCGGCAGCCACAATGGCTTCAACTGTAATGCCCAAATAAGCATAGGCATCAGTTGCCGGTGCCGAAACACCAAAGCGGTCTAGTCCAATGACCTGTCCGTCCAACCCCACAAATCGATACCAATAATCCCGAGAACCCGCTTCAACAGCAATGCGTTTGCGCATGGCGTTGGGTAATATTTTTTCTTGATAATCTCTATCTTGAGCTAAAAAACGTTCACAACAAGGCATAGAAACCATACGCGTGGCAATGCCTTGTTGGCGTAAAATAGTCGCCGCTTTAACCATAAGCTGCACTTCAGAGCCAGTCGCGATGAGGATAAGCTCAAAATCATCTTCGTCGCTTAAAATATAACCACCCCGGGCGATATCAGTTAGGTTCAAATCATGGTTTAACGCCGGCAATGTTTGGCGTGATAACAAGAGCGCTGAAGGCGTGAAGCGTGTGCTTAAGGCTTCTTGCCAAGCTACCGCTGTTTCAGTTAAATCTGCCGGGCGCCATACATTTAAATTAGGTGTTAAGCGTAGCATGGCAGCATGCTCAATAGGTTGATGCGTTGGCCCATCTTCACCAAGCCCAATTGAATCATGAGTTAGCACGTAAATCACGCGCTGGCGCATAAGCGCACTTAAGCGTATGGCATTACGTGCATAATCGCTGAAAACCAAAAATGTACCGCCATAAGGAATAAAGCCACCATGTAAACTCATGCCATTCATCATGGCGGCCATACCAAATTCACGCACACCATAATGTAGATAATTACCCTGGCATTGCTTTGCCGCTAAAGGCACACTTTTATGCCAATCCGTGTTATTCGAAGCGGTTAAGTCAGCAGAGCCACCAAATAATTCAGGCAGTAATGGGCCAAAATAATCAAGGCATGCTTGTGAGCTTTTGCGCGTGGCAAGATTTTGCGGCTTGGCCACACACTTTTGCACAAATTCATGAGTTAAGCTTGGCCAATCATCCGGCAAGTCACCAT
>CETR01135842.1_pt1 | contig 11662 bp, 15 predicted proteins | sample 531281 | NCBI WGS metagenome assembly CETR01 (sample SAMEA2622568, study PRJEB7988) | marine metagenome | biome: marine biome (ENVO:00000447); feature: mesopelagic zone (ENVO:00000213); material: "saline water (ENVO:00002010), including plankton (ENVO:xxxxxxxx)" | depth 696 m
ATGAAAAATACATATTTATATGAAAATAATAAAATAATCAAAAAAGATTATTCTTTAGTTATTTGTGAAAAACCAGAAGCGGCAAGAAAAATAGCTGAGGCATTATCAAATAACACATACAGAACTCAAAAAGTCACAAATTCTATTGTATTTAATTTAAATTATAAAGGCAAAGAACTTGTAATTTGCTCAGCTTTAGGGCATTTATACAAAATAAACTTAGCAAAAACACAATCAAAATTGCCTAGATTTGATTATTCATGGACTCCAATTAATAAACCAAAAAATAAAGCAGTAATTATTAATTCAAAAATTAATTTAATAAAACTATTATCAAAAGATGCTAAAGAATTTATTCTTGCGTGTGATCTTGACCAAGAAGGAGAAACAATAGGATATAATATTTTAAAATATGCATGTAATGAAAAACAGAAAATTGCAAAACGAGTGAAATTCTCTACTCTAACAGAGAAAGATATTAAAAATGCATTTTCAAACATGGAAAAACATATTGATATAGATTTAGCTATTGCAGGTAGAACTCGTCATGTAATAGATTGTATGTATGGAATAAACATATCTAAGGCGTTATCATTGGCTTTCATGTCATATAGTAACAAATACAGAACATTAAGCATTGGGAGAGTTCAAGGGCCAACTATTGCATATGTCGTAGAAAATGATTTACAAATTGAAACTCATGTGCCATTACCATTTTGGAGTATAAATGCATATATTGAAACAACAGAAAATGGAAAAACAACATGGTTAAAAATTAAATATAAAAAGGAAAAAATAATCGAAAAAAAAGAAGCAAATAATATTATTAAGAATTGCAAAGGTGAAAAGGCAATTATATCAAAAATTAATAAAAATAATTTTAAAATAAACCCTCCAGTGCCTTTTAATTTAAGTGAATTACAAAAAAAAGCATTCAAATTATATAAATTAAATCCATATCAGACATTAAATATAGCTGAAAAATTATATCTAAAAGCGTTAATTTCATATCCAAGAACTGCAAGTCAAAAATTACCAACCTCAATAAATTATAAAAAAATAATTTCAAATTTAAGTAAACTACCAGAATTTACCAGAATAACAAATAATTTATTAAAAAAGAAAAAACTGACACCAACACAAGGTAAAATGTCTGATAATGCTCATCCGTCAATATATCCTACAGGTAAAATGACTAAATTTCAATTATCAAATACCGAAAAAAAAATATTTAATTTAATTGTAACGAGATTTCTCGAATTATTTGAAAAACCCATCATAGGAGAAATTAATTTAATTCATTTTAATATTGGAAAATATATATTTTTAAGTTCGTCAAAAAAAATTAAAAAAGAAACCAATAGCAAACATAATAAAGAAAATGAAAAACACGTAAATTTCCAAATTGCAGAAAAATTTAATGTTAAAAGAATCAGAATGGAAGAAAATTTTGAAACTGCTCCACGTCCGTTTAATCAAATTACATTAATAGAAAAGATGGAAAAAGAGAACGTAGGAACTAAATCAACACGTGCAAATATAATACAAACAATTATAGATCGGGCTTATATTAAAGGTACTAAATTAAAGTCGACGCATTTAGCAAGAGCGTTAGTTGAAGTTCTACAAATTTATTCTCCATTAATTTTATCATCTGAAATGACTAGAAAAATGGAAAAACAACTTGAAGAAATAGAGAATAGAAAAACAACACAAGAAAAGGTGTTAACTATATCAAGTAAAAATCTTAGGTTAATAATTAAAGAAATTCAAAAAAATAATATATTAATAGGTAAAAAATTATTTTCGGCTACAAAAAATTTAGTAATTCAATCAACTAATAATAGTTTAGCAAAATGTACAATTTGTAAAAAAGGGGATTTAATAATTACATCAAATTCTAGAAATAGAGCTTTGATATGTTCAAATAGTGTTAATGAAAGTTGTATTGTAAAAGCGTCATTACCCAGGTTTGGATTGATAAAAATTTATAAAAAAAGTTGTATGACTTGTTTATGGCCAAAAATCAAAACTGTATTTAAAGGTAATCCGTGGATTTTTTGTATAAATCCAGATTGTCCTAGTAAAAGGAAGAGAAAACTATGAAAAGCTGTAAATTATGTAATGGCGAACCATTAAGTTCAAGTATTTTTTGTATTTATCATGAAATTGCTTATAATAATCTAAAATCAGGTTATAAGATTTGGACTGATAGATACGATAATTTAGATTGGAAAAACTACTTAAGAAAGTTATTAGAATTATCTACAACAGGAAAATTCGTAAAACAGGTAATAATGGAGGAAAAAGAAAACCATGGTAATAAAGAATAAAATCGATTCGATTAGTCGTAATCTTAGTTATAGACTTCGCCGTTTAAAAATTGCCAATAAAACCATTCAAGGTGCATCATTTTTTATTCGTGGTAGGGCAACAATTGTTTTTTATTTAATAGCGTTTGGTCTTCTAGCATCAGGGATTGTAAACGCTCTATTAGAAGGGGGTTCAATTAGTACTTCATTACCAATTTTACCTGGATATGTATTACAATCAAATGCTGAAGTAATTCTCTGGGGTTCTTATATATTTGCAGGTCTATTTGGGTTACAATTAATTAATAGAGGAACCAAACAAGCAGTTAAGGGTAGAAGCACAACTGGATTTATTACAATGGGTTTAGTTTTATTATTAATGGGAATGTTGATTGGATTTTTTGTATATGCGGTTAAGGGGAATTAATCCTTAAGCAAAAATTCATTCTGGATATAGGTTTAATTGTTTGAATAAATTTACAATGAATAACAGTATTTTTGTAATCCATAATAACTATATTATCAGTCATGTGTTTCATTAATTTACTACCAAGATAATTTTTATACCAAGGAGAATTATTTTTTTTAGTGGGAAAACTAGAAAGAAATATTTTAGCATTTATTCGATTTGCAAAATTAATCATATTAGCAAAATAATAACCAAATTTCTGATTTGCTACGTTGTAATCTGAGGATTTATCAAGCATTTGATAAAGAGTTGTAAGTGAATCCAATATCAAGAAATCAAAAGATGGAACGGTCCAAGAGAGAAAAGACAATAAAGACTGTTCTAAATCCATAGAATTAGGATTAATTAAGGTGATTTTTTGATCTAATTTATGAAAAGTGGAATAAGTCCTTAGCCAGGCATCAAAGTCAAAATATATAATGTGAGCGTGTTTTGGAATATAATTCAAAAGTAAAGGAAAGATTTCATCTCTAAGTATTTCAGTCTCCATTAATATTGAATTTGAATTAGAATTCAATAATTCGAAAAAATCGTTTGTATCTATGAAATGGTTAGTGTTTTCATTGATAGGCATATTTAATGTATTTAGACCCCCGTGAAATATATACTACTGATTAAGAGTTAAGAAAGAAGAAAATACATTATCATTGGTGGTATAATTACAGCAACAAGTTAAGCAATCTGATGAAATTGCCGTAATGACATCTGATATTAAATCATATTATAAAATCACTCAATTATTAAAACAATACAATTTTCCTTTTCTCAGTTTAATTCCAGATAATAAAATACCTCAGACTGTGAATTTAATTATAACGACTAATTCAGAAAAACACTATGTAAATAAACTGAATTATTTAACTTTAGAAGAGATTGAATATTCTGAGACATTTCTTTGTTTAATCATGAATAAAATAAATCATGTAAAATCTGATTTAATAATAATCGGAATAGATCCTGGTTTGAGAATAGGAATAACTGTATATAATGGAAGAAAAAAAATCTACTGGAATGTTTTATCATCTATAAATGAATTACAAAAAATCATTAATGAAATATCTAAAGTTTTTATAAATGTAAAAAAAATTATTAGAATTGGAAATGGTAATAAGAAAGTTTCAAACAATTTAGCACGTATATTAAAATTACAACTTGATGAACATTCAATAATTGAAATAGTGGATGAGTTTGGAACATCATCATTAAGTAAGAGTCGTCCAAACAGAAGAGGTTTACGTGATATTAAATCAGCAGATATTATTGCATTTCGGCAAGGTAAACATTACAAATAAATATAAAAAAATCATATTTAGAAGTTCATTTTATACTTGTATTAATATAAGTCTTACATGGATTATATTGAAGAAAATTTGGATGAAATAGATCCAATGAAAATGAAAGCGCTTGAAAATAAAGCGGAGAAAAGTGGTATTTCAAAATTATTATTAATGGAAAATGCAGGAGCAAAACTTGCAGTTGAAATAATTAAAAAATTCAAAGATATAAAAAATAAGAATATAATCATAGTTTGTGGAAGTGGTAATAATGGAGGCGATGGCATGGTGTGTGCAAGGCATCTTTGTAATTTTTCAAAATCAATTTCTCTCTTTTTATTAACTTCTGGTGAATTAATAAAAACCAAAGAAAACAAAACAAATTGGCAAATAATCAAACAAATTAAAAGTATTTCAATTTACGAATATATTGACGATGAAAAATTTTTTAATAAATTTAGAGAAGTAAGTGAATCTGCAGATATTATTATAGATTCAATATTTGGAACTGGATTGAAAGGAAGTATAAAAAATCCAGCTTCACAGATTATTGAAATAATAAATAAATCAAATTCATTTAAGGTGGCAGTAGACATTCCATCTGGAATCGATCCAAATAATGGAAATATTCAAGATAAATGCGTGAAAGCAAATATGACAGTAACTTTTCATAAATCAAAACCCGGTATTAAAAATAAAATCAACATTACAGGAGAAGTAATTGTAGTACAAATTGGGATACCTCCAGAACTTGAAAATCAACTATAGCATTATATTAGTTGAATGTACATGTTTTATTAGACGAAATGGAATTTGCGCAAATTATTGTTGGCAATATGAAGAATTTTTCGTATATTGTCGGAGATACTGATACAAAAACAGGAGTAATAATTGATCCTGGTAGAGATATAGATAAAATCATTACAAAAGTTCGAATAATGGATATAGAAATTAAATATATTTTGAATACCCACAGTCATTGGGATCATGCAATGGGAAATAAAGAGACCGCACAAAGAACAGGTGCGCAAATTGCAATCCATGAAAGTGCCCCAATCCAGAAAGATATAGGATTAAAGGGTGGAGATGTACTAAAATTAGGTCAACAGTCTATCAAGGTAATCCATACTCCAGGTCATACGCCAGATAGTGTTTGTTTTCTAGTTACGAATAAAAATGAGAAGAAAAAGAACTTTCTTTTCACTGGAGATACTTTGTTTGTGGGAACTTGTGGAAGGACAGATCTTCCTGGTGGAAAAGAAAGTGATCTGTATGAAAGTTTTAAAAAGATAATGAAATTAGATGATCATGTAAAAATCTGTCCTGGGCATGATTATGGTTCAAGACTTATTTCAAGTATTAGATATGAAAAAAGACACAATATGTATCTTAATTTTACAAATAAACAAGAATTCTTAGCGGTTATGAAATCCGCAAGTAGAGCTTAATATTATTTTATTAGATTTGATTATTTGAATCCCAATACGCTATTGCATTATGAGAGTGAATTGATTCGAGGCTCGTAACATTTATGTATTTTGCATGAGGAAATCGTTTTTTACAATCTCGTACCACATCTTCAACAAATTTTGAATTTTCTTGAGCTTCAATTATCTTTTTTGCTTCGTCTGGACGATTAAGAAATTCTTCTAACTTAGCTGAAAAACAATTCGACAAATCTAGAGCAGTTTCATCAAAATTCACCATAGTATCATAAAGTTCAAGTGTCAAAACGGTACGTTGCATATGTCCTATTCCAACAATAGCTTTACTGCAAGGACATGACGTAATACCAGATAGTGAAAATAAATAATTAAATTTACATTTTTCATCAAGTGTTATGGATATATCTAAGAATTGATCTTCGAATGGGTATTGAAAGTTAACAATAACTTTACAGTTTTGTTGTGTGATATTGGCTTCTTTTTGGATATTAATTAGAGATTCTTCAATATATTTTGTATTCATAAATTTTTTTGTTGTTTTTACTAATCTACTCATATGCACTCCACGAGTATTATCTGTAGAAACTATTACAGAGATATCTATTGGAAGTTGCCAGCCAAACCCATAAAAAATGGTTTTAAAATTAGAAATTCCTGCATGAACATTTAAACGTGATTTTTCATTTTGAATATCTGGTAAATCAGAAACTGGGAAATTTTTTCGAAAATTAATGTGTTTGGACATATAAATAAAAAATGGTCATCATATAATAAAAATATCCCTATAAATTACTAGTGCTAATTTAAAAAGCATATACTAATGGATCAGTTTTACCAATTTGACGAAAAGATTCTAGTCTAGATTTACAAGAATAACAAATTCCACATGCGATATCTTCTCGACGTTGACAGCTCCAAGTAAGGTTTATTGGTAAATCAAGACGAATTGCTTCTTCTAAAACATTTAACTTTGTATAATTATGCAAGGGAATAATAATTTGATATTTATGAGAACTTGAACCATAATTTCCCAGATTTATTGATTTTGTCAATAAGGAAAAAAATTCAGTGGTTGTATCAGGAAAATAAATTATATCATCTTTATTATGCCCACCAATTATTTTACTTGCGCCAATTTTTTCTGCCCACCAAGCGGCAATTGAATAATAAATTAAGTTTCTGGAAGAGATATAATTAGGCGGAATTAATTTTTTAGTATTTAATAAAGGACTTGAATCAGGATATTTTTCATCTTCAAATTCAGAAAGGAATGATAAATCTATAGTTTTATGTTCTTTAACTTGTGCAAAAGTAGCAATTTGTAAACAAGATTGAATTTCTTTTTTAAATCGTTTGAAGTAATTGAAAGTAATAGTATAAAGTTCAAAATCTTTTTCTTTCATTAACCATAGACAAACTGTAGAATCTAAACCACCTGATAAAAGAACTATTACTTTTTCCTTTTGGTTCATAGAATTTCACGAGTATTACTCTATAGATAAAATTGCAGAATTTTTTTCATGTTCCCAGATTTGTATTTTAGAAATCCAGACACGATTTGATGTTAATTGTTTAATCCAATTATCAGCATAATCGAACACGAATTTACATGAAGATTCAATACCAGGTCCCCAGCCTTTATTAATATCCATTATATTCAAATTACATCCATCTTTATCATGAAGCATTTTGAAATCTTGTAACAAAGGATCGTCACTAGATATTAGCAATCTATGATCCCATTGTTGATGAAGCCAATCATTAAGCTTATTTAAGCCACCAAAATCCATGACCCATTGTTGTTCATTTAAAGAGCTACATGCAAATGTAACCTCAATATATCTTGCATAACCATGTATAAATTTACAACTTCCTTTATCTCTCCACTGTCTGTGACTAGTTGTTATTGGTCCAAATTTTTTGGTCGAATAATAATTCAAAATAATACTTTTACTAGGGTCATTATCATTTTTTAAATTATTGTTCAATTATATCAAAATCATTAGGGAAAATAGTATTAGGAAAAATATTTTTAATATTATTAATTAGATCAGTATCAAATTCTGGTCTATGAATTAAAACTAAATTTTTAACCTGAGCTTCTTTAGCTATTTCAGCTGCTTGTAGAGGAGTTGTATGACCAGATTTTTCTGCATTTTTTTCATCAACTTCAGCTGCTTCGTGAAACAAATAATCAGCTTGAAAAGCAAATTTGGATAGATCTACTTTTCTAGTATCTCCTGTATATACTATTTTAATACCATCCATTTCAATTTTGTAAATAAAATCAAGAATTGAGTGATTACCCTGTATGTAATCAATTTGAAATGGAAAATTTTTATTCAGAGGTCTTATATCTAGATAATCTGTATAATTGGTTTGGCCAAATAATTCCGAATAAACAGAGTTAACTAGATTAGATAGGCCCGGGGGGCCAGATACAATGATTTTACCTTTTTCTTTGTGAATTAAATTAAGTAAAAGAAATGGAAGACCACCTACGTGATCACCATGAAGGTGTGTTATGAATGCATATTGTATTTGATTAGGTGAATATCCACATTTTCTCAGTGAATAAACAGCATGAGGAGAACAATCTAAAAGAATTTTGTAAGTACCGTCTAGAAAAATTGATATGCTAGCTCTACCACCTGTAGAAAAAGCGTCACCCGTTCCTAACATAATTATTTTCATAGTTATTATTTGTGCAAAAGAATGTTATATTTATAATTAATATAATTTATTATTTATTATTAGTTTTAAACACCATATTAGATGTTTCATAATCACTTTCATTATAATCGATTTCACAGACATGGCAATTATCAACATCAAGAGATGGTTCTAATTTTTTATGAATATCACATAACAGTCGACTACTTCTGATAATCAAACATGCTTCATTAAATTTACTTATAATATCACTTAAATCATGTTTTTCAACCATCATTATAGTAATTTGAGAAACAATATTCTTGATTCTTTCATCATCGCCTAATGAAGTAAGATTGCCTCGTGTACCCCGTAAATAATTACTTATTGCAGCTTGTGTAACACCAATTAATTCAGCAGTTTCTTTTTGGCTAAAAGCATGATCTTGAATTAATTTCTTAGCTACTAAAGCACGTAAAGCAGGTACAGATGTTTTAGTTTCAATTTCTGCAGGTAGCAGCATTATAAAATATATTGTTCTATAATACTTAAAGATAATGACTAAAATAGCTGAAACTAAAAATGTAAAAAGTAATTATGGAAAAAATTTACTATAATATTTACGTTCGATAATAGAAATTTCTTCTGAATTATTTGCTGAAGAATATTGTTCAAGTATATCATAATTTAAATCAAAAAAAGTGTGTCCCCATTTAAATTTTGAGAGAATTAATTCAGCGTCATCTCTAAATCCAATAATAAATAAACAAGCGGCAAGCGCCTCAGCAGATGAAAGAGTAAAAAGTTTTCCATAATTTATAGGATTTCCTGCTTGTAGTATTGGTAATCGTTTGTTTCTTCCACGAAAACTTTTAGAAAATATAGAAGTTCCTTTTTTCCATGAACAATCTATAACTACTAGTCCGTTTGAAATTCGTTGTTGATCAGCTTTTGAGATAATATCATCTGAAAATGGATTAAGGACTATCCAAGTGTTAATTATATGTCTACGTTGAATTGGTTTAATTAAATTAAAACGGAGTAATTTTGAAGCTGTGCATTTCTTAGGATCATCTTGATGAAGATGATACACAAATAATTTATCATGGTTCATGAATTTAATAATAGTAAACGATTATGTTATTATTTAATATTTTTTTATAATAACACATATTTTAAAGAAATATAAAAGGGATGTATATTGAAACTTGCAATTGATCTAGATGGAGTACTTGCAGATGCAAGTGAGATATGGATTCCAATTTTTCAAAAAAGATTCAATATTAAAATTTTAAAAAATCAAATAAATTCTTGGAATTTTTGGGAACAATTTGGTTTACAATATAATGATTTTGAAGAAGTTTTTGATGAGGCATGGGCAGATTGGCAGAATGTAAAAGAAACTGAGAATAATATTTCAGAGAAAATTATACAATTAAGAAATTTTGGTCAAGTCGATTTGGTTACAGCAAGAAATAAAAAAACAATGGGTTTTGTCAATAAATGGCTAGAGTATAAAAAAATTCAATTGGACAATGTAATAGTTGTTGATGCAAATGAATCAAAAGCAATTCTGGATTATAATATTTTTTTGGATGATTCGCCGATTCAAGTAAAACAAATTGCCCATTCAAAAAAAATAGCATTGGTATATAATCAACCATGGAATCGAGAGATTAAGGAAAACAACAACATAATTAGGGTTAAAAATTTGTTTGATGTGATATTATTTGTTAGAAAGTTTGTAGAAGATTTCAAATAACAGGTAATTGTTATCGGAATATTGCAATCAGAATAACTTAAATTAATCATAAAGGTGAGTAATATAATATGGTAAGCATAGATACAACATCAAGTTTAGAAAGTTTTCGTCGATTTTTAATAAATAGTACTTGTTTGTCGTATATGCCTGAAAGTTATCTTCATGATCCTGAGGTGTTTCCAGAAAAGGATGGAGAAACTGGTTCGATATATATAGAGGCAGCAGATAAAGTCACATTAAAAAAGGAACGAGATATCACCTTCATAAATGTTAGAGATGTTCTTGGCATTATATATCAATCAAAAAGTGGAAATACAAACATTAAGTGGAGGCAAATTCGTGGAAGGGGTGGAAAAGTTACTGGTGAATCATCTACTAACTCATTAGTAAATCTAATAACAGCAAGAGTAATTGATCAAGATTATGCGAATGTATTAGCTGAAGTGGAAACAAATGTAGTATCTAACGAGTCTACTGAATAAATAACACAATACCTGATAATTAATAATATTGAACTATGTCAATCCTAATTCATTTTTTGTTTCTTTGTACAATAATCGACCTAAAGTAACACGTTGTATATCATTTGTACCTTCATAAATTTTTGTAACTTGTATATCTCTAAGATATCTTTCCATAGGATATTCAGTGGCAACACCAGCTGAACCGCCTAATTTAATAGCGGTTAAAGCCGCTCTTTCTGCGGCTTCTGTTGCATACATCTTTGCCATACACGCGGCAGAGACAAAGTCTTTATCTTGATCTCGGAGTGAAGCTGCCCAATAAGTAAGAAGTCGAGAGGCTTGTAATTCAGAAGAAGCTTCCGCTAAAAGAAACTGAGGACCTTGAAATTCCATAATTGGTTTGCCAAATGCAATTCTCTGGGTAATATATTTTGCAGCGGATTCAATTGCTGCTTGACCTATACCAACACCTTGTGCAGCTATTTCAATTCTCCCATGGTCATAACAATCCATTGCTACGTAGAAACCTTTTCCTTCCCCACCCAATATGTTAGAATCAGGGATTTTAACATCTTCTAAAATTAATTCTACAGATTTAGAACCACGTATACCAGTTTTAGAAATTGGGTTTCCAATTGTAAATCCATCAGTATTACGTTCAATAATAAAAGCAGATAGTCCAAGATGACGTTTATTTTGTATATTAGATGTTCGTGCAAAAATGAGGAAAATGTCTGCTATGTCTCCATTCGTACAGAATGTCTTAGTTCCATTAATAATCCAACTATCTCCATCCTTAACTGCAGTTGTGGTTATACCTGCAACATCAGAGCCAGCACCTGGTTCTGTCATCGCATGAGCTCCAATTTTATCGCCTTTTGCTAGTGGGATTAAATATTGAGTTTTTTGTTCTTTTGTACCAAAACTTGTGAGTGGCATTGCAATTAATGTATGAGCAACAGGTATTACGGATACAGCACAACTTACACGAGCTAGTTCCTCAATAACTAAAGCCATAGAAAGATAATCATATCCTGCACCACCATATTCAGTTGGATAAGGAACACCAAAAAACCCAAGCTCAGACATTTTTTTAATCAATGTATCAGGAATTTTATCCTCTTGATCAATTTTATTTGCAATGGGAGCAATTTCATTAGCAGCAAATATTCGTGCTAATTCTTGTATTTCTTGATGTTCGGGTTTTAGGTTAATTGAAAAATCATTAATTGATGGATGAAGAAATTTGGTCAATTGTGTTGCTAATTATAAAAATAGATTATA
>CETR01017321.1_pt1 | contig 11661 bp, 11 predicted proteins | sample 531281 | NCBI WGS metagenome assembly CETR01 (sample SAMEA2622568, study PRJEB7988) | marine metagenome | biome: marine biome (ENVO:00000447); feature: mesopelagic zone (ENVO:00000213); material: "saline water (ENVO:00002010), including plankton (ENVO:xxxxxxxx)" | depth 696 m
AGTTCCGTAGCCAGAAATCTCATAATGTTCAATTCGCTGTGCGTCTGCAATGATGCCAGCATCATTAACTTCATCGGTAGTTTTTTCTTTTAGAAAGTCTTCAGCCTCTTCAATAAGACCTTTCATCGCTTTGCAGGTTTCACCGGTTGGTTTAATACCTAATTCTTTGCAAATTTCTGATAAGCGCTCCTTATGTTCTTTGGTTTCTTCTAAATGATCCTGAAAAGCTTTCTTAAGCTTTTCATTTTTAGCCGCTTTAACCATTTTAGGAAGCGCTTTGATGAGTTGCGTCTCAGCGCTGTATAGGTCCTTTAGCTGGTGTTTGAATAAATCTTGTAAATTTTCCATTGTTTATTAAATTAGGTTGTTAATGGATTAAATTTAGACGAAAAGCATCCCTGCTATAGTTAAATAGTTAAGAAATATTTCTTAGCCTTTAGCCAATAATTGAATGTTTTTTAATAAGAATGTAGACTTAAAAGATTTATTTATTGAGTATAAAAAAACGCCTTGCAAAAAAGTATTGCAAGGCGTTTTAGTTTTATCGTATCACTTTCCCGTCTTTATCGTGAAAGTGGTATTCTAAATACGTGTAAGCATCTCTTGGTATAATTTTAACCCATCGCTTATGGTCAAAAAACCACTGTGATCTGGGAGATGGAAAGCCTTTAGTTAAAAAGGCTGAAATAAATGGGTGCGTTGATAGCGTGATCTTTTTATGATTTTTCTTGATCAGGCGCTCTAAATCGGCTTTAATTTTTTGTATTAAGATAATTGGTGCCTCAATCTCACCATCGCCGTTTGGGTTTTCCTCACGGGTCTTAATATTCATTTCTGGCCGTACGCGTTGTCTTGTAATTTGTATAAGTCCAAATTTACTGGGAGGGAGAATCTTGTGCTTGGCACGATCATCACTCATTTCCTGTTTAAGGTGATCGAAAAGGGTTTTGCGGTTTTCAGCTTTCCCCATATCGATAAAATCGACTACAATAATGCCGCCCATGTCGCGAAGTCTTAACTGGCGCGCGATTTCTGTAGCACTAATTAAATTAACCTCTAAAGCCGTATCTTCCTGGTTTTTGGATTTGTTAGAACGATTACCACTGTTCACGTCTATAACGTGCATGGCCTCTGTATGCTCTATAACCAGGTAGGCGCCTTTACTCATCGATACAGTGCGCCCAAAGGAAGTTTTTATTTGTCTTTCGATACCGAACTTTTCAAAAATTGGAACATTGGACTGATGTAATTTTACAATTGATTCTTTGCTAGGAGCGATTTCGCTCACATAGTCTTTAATTTGTGTGTAAAGTGTCTCATCATCTACTGTAATAGAAGTAAAAGTGTCGTTAAATACATCTCTTAATAAAGAAGATGCACGATGTAATTCTCCTAAAACTTTTGAAGGATAATGAGGCTTATACAATTTTTTACACATCGCTGTCCAACGACCCATCAAATTTTGGAGGTCTTTGTCCAGCTCTGCTACTTTTTTGCCTTCGGCTACGGTTCTTACGATAACGCCAAAACCTTTAGGTTTAATGCTTTTTACAAGCCGTTTTAAGCGATCTTTTTCTTCTTTGCTTTCGATCTTTTGAGAGACCGAAATTCGGTTAGAAAAAGGGACTAGAACGATATATCTTCCTGGTAAGGATAATTCACTGCTAATGCGTGGACCTTTGGTGGATATTGGCTCTTTTACGATTTGAACCAGTAGCGACTGATTTGATTTTAAGACATCGGTAATACTACCATTTTTGTCTATATCTTTTTCAAAAGTAAAATTCTTTAAGGAATAATCTTTTAGTTTACCTGTGCTTACACGTTTTATGAACTTTAGCAAGGATGAAACCTGAGGGCCCAGATCGTGATAGTGTAAAAAACCATCTTTGGTATAGCCAACATTCACAAATGCGGCATTTAACCCGGGGACAGCTTTTCTAATCTTGGCGATCATGATATCGCCAACATTAAAATTGTTGTCGTCTTCATCCTTGTTGAGTTCAATAAGTTTTCCATCTTTTAATAAGGCAAAATCTACAGCAGAGGATTCGGACCGTATAATTAATTCTTTGTCCACTCTATTTCGATTTTTAAGCCCGAAAAATTCGGGATGGATTAAACATTATTTTATCACAGGTGTTTGAAGCCTGAAGAAATTTTAAGAAATCCATTCTGATTAAAAATCAGGGTTTCTTAAAATTTCGATGTCAAAGAACGTTGTTGTTAAAACAAAATCTTTTAAATAAAAAAAGTAGTATGAAAACTACTTTTTCTTGTGGCGGTTAGCTCTTCTTCTTTTCTTACGCTTGTGCGTAGCTACCTTATGTCTTTTTCTTTTTTTACCACTTGGCATAGTGTTACGTTTTAATTAATAAATTTATTTCATTATTCCAGAAGTTTATTCCTGGATAGCTTATTTTACATCTACATTACTCTTTACACCCTCTACGAAAATTTTCGCCGGCTTAAACGCTGGAATGTTGTGAGCTGGTATTTTAATAGTTGTGTTTTTAGAAATGTTTCTTCCTGTTTTTTCAGCTCTTGTTTTTACAACAAAGCTTCCAAAGCCTCTTAAATAAACATTGTCTCCACTTTCTAAAGAAGATTTTACCTCTTCCATAAAGGTCTCTATTGTAGCTTGTACATCACCTTTTTCCATTCCTAATTTCTCCGAAATATTCGCTACGATATCTGCTTTCGTCATTTTCGTGCTATTTAATATTTATAAATTGGGGTTCTTAATTTTCAAGGGGGCAAATATAAGAATTATATATTCAATATTTCAAACCTAAATCATTAAATAATAACGGAATAAAGAATTTATATTGCGCAGAGACTTTTTAAATTATGAATTTTTCTAAAACTTTGATTAACTGGTACTTAAAATCCAGACGTGAGCTGCCCTGGCGCGAAACCACTAATCCTTATAATATTTGGCTTAGTGAAATCATGCTTCAGCAAACGCGAATAGAGCAGGGGTTACCTTATTATAACAAATTTATAGCGGAATTTCCAAGTGTTTTTGATCTTGCTGATGCTTCCCAGGATAAAGTGATGAAATTGTGGCAGGGACTGGGGTATTATTCCAGGGCAAGAAACCTTCATGCTACTGCAAAGCACGTAGCTTATGAACTTAACGGTGAATTTCCCAAGGATTATAATGGACTTTTAAAATTAAAGGGAGTAGGCGACTATACGGCCAGTGCCATAGCTTCGATAAGTTATAAAGAACCTGTTGCGGTGGTAGATGGGAATGTATATAGAGTGCTTTCACGATATTTTAATATAGACACTCCTATTAATAGTACTGAAGGTGTAAAAGAATTTAAAGCTTTAGCGATGGAGCTTTTGGATAAAAAAGATCCGTCGAATTTCAATCAGGCTTTAATGGAGTTTGGCGCGCTGCAGTGTAAGCCTAAAAATCCACTTTGCGATTCCTGTCCTTTTAATACTAGTTGTTTAGCATTAAAGGAAGATAAGATTGGTGATTTGCCGGTTAAGATCAAGAAAGGTAAAATTAAAAATCGATATTTTAATTATATGGTTTTCTCTTCGGAAGAAAATAAAACGCTGCTACAACAAAGAAAGGGCAAGGGAATATGGTATGGTTTGTACGAGTTTCCTTTAATTGAAACCAAATCTGATATTCAGGAAGCAAAAATTATTGAAGAGAATAATGAATTTCAGCATTTAATGGAAGCAAAAAATCCTTCAGTGAGTCTTTATAACGATCAGCCTATTATCCATAAATTGTCACATCAACATATTTACGCACGTTTTTGGCTTGTAGATGTGCAAAAGCTGCCCAAAGGAGGAATTTCCGCAGAAAAAGTAAAAGAATATCCCGTGCCGGTGTTAATTCAGAATTTTCTTAATGAAATTGACATAGAAAACTTGTAATTTTGTAGCTTTTCAATTTTATTATAATTCAGTTTCAATCACATTGATTTTTTCTGTATTTTAGAAAGACAAGTTTTAAACGAATCAAAGACAAATATTTATGACAGGGACGCTAAACAAAGTAATGCTTATAGGACATACCGGGGATGATGTAAAGATGCATTATTTTGAGGGCGGTGGCTCGATTGGCCGTTTTCCATTAGCGACGAACGAAGTATATACCAATAGGACCACCGGTGAACGTGTAAACAATACCGAATGGCACAATGTTGTTGTGCGAAATAAAGCCGCTGAAGTTTGCGAGAAATACCTTAAAAAAGGGGATAAGGTTTATATTGAAGGTAGGATTAAAACCCGTAAATGGACAGATGATAAGGGGATGGAACGTTATTCTACCGAAATTCAATGTACCGAGTTTACGTTCTTAACTCCTAAAGGAGAAAGTAATGGTGGTAATTACGACTCGCAAAGCAATCAAAATACGCAAAACACCTCAAATTACCAGGGTAATAATGCTAACAGTAATTCTGGTTCTTCGGGAAATAATAATAATTTTGCCAGTCAGCCATTTAATGGTAATGATGAGGAAGAAGATGATTTACCATTTTAAGTCTAACTAAATTTATTGCATTTGGATCCAGAACCCCCCAGTATAATTTTATGGGCCGCGTTTGATTATACCCAGGTAATAAGCTTCATTTTTTTATTGCTGCTATTGTTATGCTCTGCCATGATATCTGGTGCAGAGGTAGCATTCTTTTCATTAACTCCGGCAGATTTTATGACTGAGGATGGTCATAAAAGAACAAAGTCTCAGGAGATTGTTATAAAGTTATTAGAGAAGCCCAAGAAACTACTTGCGACCATTTTGGTGGCTAACAACTTTATTAACATCGCTATTGTATTATTGTTCGATTCGGTTTCAGATGAGTTGTTTAGCGGGTTTGATATGGTAGTTTTTGGCTTAAACCTAAAGCTTATTTTTGAAGTTGGAGTGGTAACTTTTTTAATCTTGCTTTTTGGTGAAATTCTACCAAAAGTTTATGCCAGCCGTAATAATGTACAGTTCTCTAATCTTATGGCGCAGCCGGTAAATGTACTGGATTCTTTATTTTCTCCTTTAAGTGTTCCCATGCGTGCCGTTACCTTGTATTTGCACGAGAAGTTGGGGAAACAACGTTCTTTTATAAGTATAGACCATCTTTCGCAAGCTTTAGAATTGACCAGTGAAGAGGATACTACCAAAGAAGAGCAGAAAATATTAAAAGGCATCGTTTCTTTTGGAAATACCGATACCAAACAGGTCATGCGTCCACGTATGGATGTTTTTGCGATAAGTGATGAAGATACTTATGCAGAAATTATTCCCGTAATTATTGAAAATGGATATTCCAGGATTCCGGTTTATAAGGAAAATATCGATAATGTAACCGGTATTTTATACATCAAAGATTTATTGCCTTATCTGGACCGCAGTGACTTTGAATGGACATCCCTTCTAAGAGAACCTTATTTTGTTCCTGAAAACAAAAAACTGGATGATCTTTTAAATGAATTTAAGGAAAAGAAAAACCATCTGGCGATTGTTGTAGATGAATATGGCGGCACCAGTGGGTTGATTACTCTTGAAGATATTATTGAAGAGATTGTAGGGGATATTAGCGATGAGTTTGATGATGAGGATTTAATTTATTCGAAATTGGATGAATTTAATTTTGTTTTTGAAGGTCGAACCCCGCTTAAAGATTTTTATAAAATTATAAAATTAGAGGATGCTTCTTTATTTGAAGATAATAAAGGCGAAGCCGAAACTTTAGCTGGTTTTTTACTGGAAATATCAGGCGATTTTCCGCAGCAAAACGAAATTATTAATTTTGGGAATTATAATTTTAAAGTCGAGGCTGTTGATGATCGGCGTATTAAGCAAATTAAATTGACGATTTTACCTGTATGAGGTATTTAGGCTATACTGCGATATTTTTTATATTTTGTTTGATGTTATCCTGCGGGAATGAGGTTAAGCCTAAGCCAAAAGCGATGCTGGCCTTAAGTTATCCACAGCCAGCCTACCAGCCAATACGCCTAAATTGCCCCTATACTTTTGAGAAAAATCAATTAGCTGAAATTGCTCCGTCTAAAAGTAGAAACGCTTGTTGGTTAAACCTGGATTATCCGCTTTTAAAGGGAACGATTTTTATTACTTATCAACCGGTAAGGAATAATCTGGATTCCTTATTAAGAGATGCTCAAAAGTTACCTTTGGAACACACTATAAAAGCCGATGCTATAGAAGGCGATATTTATACCAACGATCTTCATAAGGTCTACGGTATGTTTTATGAGCTAGAGGGAGATGCGGCATCACAGGCGCAATTCTATATCACCGATAGTACCACGCATTTTTTAACAGGTGCGGTTTATTTTAATACGCAACCTAATTACGATTCTATCTATCCGGCAGCAGATTATATAAAGCAGGATATGAGACATTTAATGGAAACACTTAGGTGGCAGTAAATTTTCTCATTTTAGATTTTGATTCTAATATAGAATTTTGATTTTTGCCGCAAATTTAAAAACTATGGCGGCTGGAAAAATCAAATGGATTTACCTTTTTATTCTCTCTTTAATCTGGGGAAGTTCTTTTATTCTTATCAAAAAAGGATTGATAGGTTTGTCTCCGCTTCAGGTTGGTGCTTTTAGAGTGATTTTTGCGGCTTTATTCTTGATCCTTGCAGGCTTTAAAAAAATCATTAATCTAAAATTCTCGCAATGGAAATGGATCGTTGTTTCCGGTTTTGTAGGTTCTTTTTTTCCGATTTTTCTTTTTTCTTTTGCTGAAACTAAGATTAGTAGCGGGATCGCTTCAATTTTGAATGCAGTTACCCCGTTAATGACCCTTGTTTTAGGAGTATTATTTTTTCAGGATAAAATGAATGGTAACAAGGCTATAGGTGTGTTTGTAGGCTTAATAGGTACTGCTGGGCTTATCCTTAGTAATGCCAGTTTTAATGGTAGTGAAAATTACCTATATTCATTATTAGGCGTTTTGGCAGCTGTTTGTTATGCGGTAAACGTAAACCTTTTAAAAAGATATTTGAATGATATTTCTGCACTTGCGGTAACTGCAGGCTGTTTTACGGTATTACTGGTTCCTGCCTTATTAATTTTAGTCTGGTCTGGATTTTTTAATGAAAATCTATCCAATATCCAGTTACAGCAATCGGTTGGTTTTATAGCGATTTTGGGTTTTTTGGGAACTGGTGTAGCCATGATTATGTTTAATCGGCTGGTGCAAATTACCAATCCTGTTTTTACCAGTTCGGTTACTTATACGATGCCAATTATAGCTCTGGGGTGGGGAATTTTAGATGATGAGGTTTTTAGTTTAAATCAGTTAATTTTTGCGATGCTTGTGATAGCCGGTGTTCTGATTGTCAACCGGGCTAAAGCAATTTCGATAAAAAGAAGAAGGAAGCTTGCCTAGAATAAAAAAGCCGACTAAAAAGCCGGCTTTGATCTAACATTATAATAATAAGTAATCGTGATTATTCGAAATCCGAATCTTGTACTCCTTCATTAATTTTGTACTCCTGAACTTTAAGATCAAAAGACTGTGGTCCCATGCTTTGGGAAATAGTAAATGGCATTTTTATACCTTCAACTTCCTGATAATCACTATAAGTTGTTGGAATGCTCATGGTCTGTCCCATTTGCGAAACAGTTGTAACTGTTTTAACTTTTAGTCCGCTTTCTACATCATAATAATTTGTGGTGCTTTCACTTACTTTTACTGCGTAAGCATCACTACCATCGATGTTTTCAATTCCGGTTACTTTAGCATCTTCGCTTACATTAAGTTCTGGGAACGTATTGGCTTCTACAGCTACGGCTTTTATCTGTTCTTCGTTCATTGGCATTTTTTGCCCCTGTACTTCCATATATCCAGATTCACCATTGTAAACCTGCTTTTGCATAACGTTTCCAGAAACGGCAACAGTTTGATAGAATTTGCCAGCATTGCTTTTTCGTTGTTCTAAACTTAACTCCTGTCCCTGGATAGAGGTAGTTGCAGTGAAAGCTATAGTGTTTATGGCTTTAGCAGCTTCTGCGCCACCAATAGCATCTATATAGTCTGAGTAAACAGTTTCTACTGTAACCGAAGGGTCTAAAGCTTTGTTGTAGTCTGGCTTTTCAATTTCTTCACCATATTTACTGTAATACTTAACTGGGAAAGATTTGCCTTTATACTGCATGTTTTCCAGTTTATTGGCAACTTCACTTCCTTTTCCTGCAATTACAATTCGGGATTGATCGGCAAGGAAATATTTCTTTGCTACTCTCTGCACATCTTCCAAGGTTACATCGTCGATATTTTCAAGGTACTCTCTATAGAAATCTTTATCCAAATCTTCAGTTTCGATTTCCATGGCAAAACCTGCAATAGTAGAAGGCTGCTCCAGGCTAAGCACAAAATCTCCCGTAAGTTTTGCTTTAGCATTGGCTAGTTCGGTTTCAGAAACTTTTTCGTTTCTAATTCTATAGATTTCATCTAAAAATGCAACAACAGAGCTATCGGTCACCTCATTACGAACACTAGCGCTTGCTACGAAAGTTGCTGCATATTTATCGTTACCGGTTCTTGAGTACGCACCGTAAGTATATCCTTTATCTTCTCTTAGGTTAAGGAAAAGACGCGCTTCACCACCGCCTCCTAAGATTTTGTTGGCCACCATTACTGGGAAATAATCCTTCTGGTTTTTCTGAAGATTCACAGTATTTACCAAAGCGATCTCACTTTGTACTGCGTTTGGCATATCTACAAAGTTAATTTCAGTTTGAGCTACATTTTTAACTTTAGGAATGTTAACTTCTGGAATTGCTGTCTTTTTCCATTTTGAAAATTCTTTCTTTACTAAGCTTTTTACTTCTTTTTTATCTACATCCCCTACAATTACCAGGTAAGCATTTGCTGGTGAAAACCAGGTTTGGTAATAATTCTTAACATCTGAAAGGCTAAGATTTCCTATGCTCTCCTGGGTTTCGAATTCTCCATAAGGGTGATCTTTTCCATACGCTAAAGCTGAACGTACTCTGGCGGCATTGTAAGCCACATCTTTTTCATTACTTTTTAGGTAATCTTTTGTACGTGCGATAGTTTTATCGAATTCTTCTTCTGTGAATTTAGGGTTTATAACTCCATCTGCCATCAAGTGAAGAATTTCAGGGAAATACTTGGAAAGCGTATTGGCCGAAGCTCCTCCTGAATAAATATTAAGTCTTGCTCCTAAATAATCTACACGTTCGTTAAATTCGTCTTTAGGCATAGTGGTGGTTCCCTGTCCTAAAAGTTCTCCCATTACGCCACTTACGCCGGCTTTTTGGCCTTCAGAATGTGGAGGGTTATCAAATCTTAGTGACATAGAAACTCTTGGTAGTTTGTGGTTTTCTACCAACATTACGGTTAATCCGTTTTTTAGCTCGAAGGTTTCTGGTTCTTCTACTTTTACTTTTGGGGCGGGGCCAGGCTCTGGCATGGTACTACGATCAACCTGAGCGTTTAGTCCTACAGCTCCCAAAAGAAATACTGCAATTGCTAATATATTTTTATTCATTGTTTTGTCTAATTTGGTGTTATTCCGCTTCCTTTTCTTCGGGTAGGTAATCGATGATTACGCGTTGGTTTGGTTTCAGATATTTGTTGGCAACTTCTTTAATATCCTCTCTGGTGATATTTCTGTAAATATCGATTTCCTCATTAATAAGACTGGTATCTTTATAAAGCAAATAATTTCTAGCTAGCGAGTTTGCGATTCCGGCAATGCTTGAATTGGAATTTACGTAACTGTTTTCAGCTTTGTTTTGAAGTTTTTCGAAGTCACTCTCAGAAATTAATTCATTCCTAAGTTTAGTGATTTCGTCTTCGATTTCAGTGTTAATGCTATCCAGGCTGGTTTCACCTTGTGGTAGGGCATATATAAGGTACATCCCGTAGTCTTCCTGTTCCAGATTAAAAGCCCCTACCTGTAAGGCGATATTTTGTTCGTCTACCAGCTTTTTATAGAGTTTAGAACTTTTACCGTCACTTAAATAGGTAGAGATCATATTTAAAACATACGAGTCTTTGTTGCCAAATTCTGGGGTTCTATAGCCAGTGATCGCCATAGGGATCTGGATATTTGGATCATAGAATTCAGCATGAATTTCTTCAGTAATCGGTTCTTCTTTTGGGTAATTCCTGGTTACTTCTTCACCTGCCTTAATAGGGCCAAAGTAATCCTGGATCATATCTTTAGTTTCTTTAATATCAATGTCCCCGGCAACTACAAGAACCGCATTGTTAGGAACATAATATTTGGCGAAATAGTCTTTAAATTCCTGCAATGTTGCTGCATCAAGATCTTCCATATAGCCAATATTAGGATCTTTATAAGGGTGCTTTTTAAACATGTTTTTTTGCATAGCAGGTAAAATGTTACCATAAGGAGAATTATCCATTCGCATTCTCCGCTCTTCCTTCACAACTTCGTTCTGGGTATCTACTCCTTCTTGTTTAATAACGGGATGCATCATACGCTCAGATTCCATCCATAAGCCTAATTCCAGATTATTTGAAGGAAAAGTTTCGTAATAATAAGTTCTGTCGTTGGAAGTGTTAGCATTATTATTTCCGCCATGAGAACTAACAATTTCAAACCATTTTCCTTTGGGAATGTTTTCGGTTCCTTCGAATAAAAGGTGTTCAAAAAAGTGTGCAAATCCGGTACGACCATCTTCACGATCTTTACCACCCACGTGATACATTACCGATGTAGTAACTACGGGAGCCGAATTGTCCTGGTGTAAGATAACGTGTAGCCCATTGTCGAGATCATACTCGGTGTATTCAACCTCCTGGGAAAAGCCAACAGCACTTAATAGCAGAGCGCCAGCGGCTAGCTTTAGTTTGTTAATCATTGTGTATAGTTTATAGTTATGCAAGTTATTAGTGGCTCAAGTTACAATTTTGTTACATTTCAGAATAATAAATTTTGGTAATTTTTTAACATAAAGTCTTTAAATATCCTAATTAACAACCTGTTAGAATAGTTTTTCATCGTTTTTCGTGAAATTGAGATAAAATAAGAATTATGAAAAATATTGGAATACCCGCAAAGTTTGGAATTATGATCGCTGTAGGTCTAATTGTTTATTTTTTAGCACTGTCTCTAGTAGGATTGCATACTAATCCGTTGTTCAGTTTCCTGAATTGTGCAATTATGGGATTTGGTATTTGGATGGCTATTAAGGCTAAGAGAAACAATGATGCTGGATTATTTAAATATGGAGAAGGATTTACAACAGGTCTTATCACTGGATTCATTGCGACCACTTTATTTACGATTTTCTTTGGTGTTTATGCCAGTGAGCTAAATCCAGATTTTCTGGATCAGTTTGTTACGATGTGGAGAAGCCAGTATCAGGCGGGATTAGGAGTAGTGCTATTTACGGTGTATGCAATGGGTGCTGCCACAACTTTTGCGCTAACGCTTGCGTTTATGCAACTGTTTAAAAAGAGCTGGAATACTACGGAAGGGAAAAAACATACCATGTAAATCTATCGTTACGTACAGCGAAATAACTCTTAAATTAAATAGCCTAAATTTTTAAGGAGGCGTGTTAATGGAGTTCGGGAAAGCTATCTATTTATGATGTAGGATATAATCTTGAGTAGTAAAAATTATTCAATTTTAGCAGAAGCCTTTGCTAATTAATTAT
>CETR01075151.1_pt1 | contig 11612 bp, 5 predicted proteins | sample 531281 | NCBI WGS metagenome assembly CETR01 (sample SAMEA2622568, study PRJEB7988) | marine metagenome | biome: marine biome (ENVO:00000447); feature: mesopelagic zone (ENVO:00000213); material: "saline water (ENVO:00002010), including plankton (ENVO:xxxxxxxx)" | depth 696 m
CGAAGCATTTTTACATCAACCGAAGAAAGTTTTTGACCAGTTCTGTCGCTGCCTTGGCATTATCATCCTTTGGTGCTTATGGATTGGAGCTTGCCTATTCACAAAAAAAATGGAGAGTGGGCCTTATCGGTTGCGGATGGTACGGCAAAAGTGATCTCTTCAAATTGATACAAGTTGCACAGGTGGAAGTGGTTTCACTTTGTGATGTGGACCAAAAACATTTGGAAGAGGCTGCAAACCTCGTTGCCCAACGCCAGCAATCGGGCAAAAAGCCACGATTGTACCGCGATTATCGCAAAATGCTGGCCGAAAAGGACCTTGATATCGTACTGATTGGATCTCCCGATCATTGGCACGCCTTGCAGGCCATTGAAGCTATGGAATCGGGTGCACACCTCTACCTTCAAAAACCCATCAGTCTAGATGTTTTGGAGGGAGAAGCTATACTAGCTACGGCAAGGAAATTGGGTAAAAAAGTACAAGTGGGTACACAAAGGAGAAGCACACCCCATTTGGTCGAGGGAAAAAAGAACATCATAGATGCAGGGCTATTGGGAAATATCTCACATGTAGAAATGTGCTGTTACTATCATATGCGATGGAACGCCAATCCTCCCGTTCAACAGGTACCCGACCATTTTGATTATGATTTTTGGTCAGGGCCAGCGCCCTTAAGGCCCTACATCGGTCTACCGCATAGAAGCTGGCGCGCCTTTATGGAATACGGCAATGGGATCGTCGGCGATATGTGCGTTCATATGTTGGATGCCGTACGTTGGATGCTTGGGCTCGGGTGGCCCAAAAAAGTGAGTTCCACAGGTGGGATTTACGTACAAAAGGATTCCATAGCCAATACCTCGGATACGCAGACCGCCGTTTTTGAATTCGATGAGCTCAATTGTATCTGGCAGCACCGCAGTTGGGGCACACCGACAGACCCTGAGTATCCATGGGCCTTCTTTATCTATGGGGACAAAGGTACTTTCAAGGGCAGTGTGCACCAATACGAATTCATACCCAACGGAGAAGGTAAAACCATAAAAAAAGACGTGGTGTACGAGCGGGAAAAATATCCCGAGGATCTAAAAGAAGATGGCATCGAACTCCATACCGCACCTGCAACAAGGGCCCATATGTTGGATTTATTAGGAGCCATAGAACAGGACGGTCTTCCCGTTGCCGATGTGGAGCAAGGGCATATTTCCACGGCCAGCTGTATCATGGCCAACCTCTCCATGGGATTGGAGCGGCCATTGGTCTACGATCCTCAGCAACGAATCATTGTTGATGATAACCAGGCCACCGAACTATTGAAAAAACAATACCGCGGACCATGGCAGCATCCGTCCGAATCCATTTTATAAACTTTCCCATGAAAAGAATCAGCCTCATCATATCCCTGTTAGTACTGGTCAGCTCAAGTTTTGCCCAAGAAAATAAACGAACCATAGTCACCACGGATGGCGAAATTGATGACGTGGATACTTTTTTACGTTTTTTGTTGTACACCAATGAATTTGACACCGAAGGCTTGATCTATTCCAGTTCCATGTGGCACTGGAAGGGAGATGACAAAGGGACCACCATGGTCTCGGAAATGGAGATGACACGGAATATCTATGGGGAACGAAGCGAACTCAGATGGCCCGGAACAACTTGGATGCAGGAATTGCTGGCCGACTATGCCAAGGTGCACCCCAATTTATTGTTGCACGATGAAAATTACCCCTCCGCTGAAGCGCTTTTAGCCTTGGTAAAAGTGGGCAACATCGATTTTGAAGGGGAAATGGACAAACGTACCGAAGGATCCAAGTGGATCGCCCAAAAATTATTGGACGACGACCCTCGGGAAATCTTTCTTCAGGCCTGGGGCGGCACCAATACCATCGCACGGGCATTGAAATCCATTGAAGAAGATTATTCGAACCGTGAAAATTGGAAGGAAATCAAGGAGAAAGTCTCCAAAAAGGCCATCATTTATACCATAATGGACCAAGATGCTACCTATAAAAAGTATATTGGCCCCAATTGGCCGAACATTCGGGTATTTTACAATGCCAATCAGTTTTGGTGCTTTGCATACCCGTGGAAACGCGTAGTTCCCAAAAGCCAGCAACCTTTTTTGGAGGGCAGTTTCATGGGCCCGAACATCATCAACGGTCATGGCCCATTGCTAAAGAATTATTATTCCTACGGGGATGGACAAAAACAAGAGGGAGACCCCAATCATTTTGAAGGGGATATTTCGAAGATCGCCCAGACCGAACGTGGCAGTTTTTCCAAATATGATTTTATTTCTGAAGGGGATTCCCCGGCTTTTCTACATCTAGTGGATGTGGGATTGGACAATTACGAGAATCCTTCCAGAGGTGGTTGGAGCGGTCGTTTTGAACAATCCAAGGAGAACCCCTATCGCTATGAAGATGGCGATGCTGCCGCTGACTTGAATCCAGAAACTGGGGAAATGGACAAAAGTTATCCCCAGACACGTTGGATCAAGCCCATGCAACTCGATTTTGCTGCCCGAGCCGATTGGTGTATCAAACCCTTTGAAGCAGCCAATCATCCTCCAAAGATCAAGGTGGATGAAGGTAATTCCATACAAGCAATTGCCGGGGAGGTTATTTCCATGAAAGTATCTTATGAAGATGTGGATAATCATCCAGTGTATTTCAAGGCTTGGTCTTATCCTGAAGCGGGAGATGGTGAGGCAAAATTTACTATTGAAGCAAATGAGGTCAATATCAAAATCCCAGAAACAGCTAAAGCAGGAGAGGAATTTCATGTGATCATTGAAGGTACGGACACTGGTTTCCCTGCTCTCACAAGATATCAGAGGATTATTGTGACCATACATTGATACCTTCCAAATGTTGGTCGGTTCAAAAAAGTCAAGTACGCTGCTTTGCGTACATTAGGTTTCCCCATGATACAGATCATTTTTTAATATCGATAGGCTAAACTAACTTTAAGTATTCTTTTTCAGCACATTAAAAACTAAACAACAACATGCAAACTTTTAAAAAAAACCTCCGATGGGGTGCTCTGGTCCTAGTGACTCTATTTATAGGCTGTAGCCCCAAATTCACAGAAGAAAACAAGGACGGTTTCAATCTTGTACATAACGAAAATGGGGGAACCCTCGGGTATAGCCCTGATTCAGAGGTTTCCATTCTGACCGTTGACCGTTTGGCATTCAAGGACCTGAACAAGAATGGTACCTTGGACCCCTACGAGGATTGGCGGCTCACCGCTGGTGAAAGAGCGAATGACCTTGCATCGAAAATGAGTGTGGAACAAATTGCGGGCCTAATGCTCTACAGTGCCCATCAATCCATCCCAGGGGGTGGCAACAGCTTTTTTGGAGCGGTTACCTACAACGGCAAACCCTACAAGGAAAGTGGGGCCAAACCGAGCGATCTTTCGGATGCGCAAAAAAAGTTTCTCTTGGAGGACAATCTACGCCATGTATTGATTACCAGTGTGGAGTCCCCCGGCATATCCGCACAGTGGAACAACAATGCACAGGCCATGGTCGAGGGTATTGGACTGGGGATTCCCATCAATACCAGTTCCGACCCAAGGCATGGAAGCGACTCTTATGCTGAGTTCAATGCAGGCGCGGGTGGTAAAATCTCCATGTGGCCCAGTACCTTGGGAATTGCCGCCAGCTTCGACCCTGATTTAATGCAACAGTTCGGGGAAATTGCTTCCCAAGAATATCGGGCATTGGGTATTGCCACAGCACTATCCCCTCAAATAGATTTGGCCACGGAGCCGCGATGGTCCCGCTTTGATGGCACCATGGGCGAAGACCCTAAACTGGCTGCAGATATGGCCAGGGCCTACGTTGAAGGCTTCCAAGCTTCTGAAAACGGTGATTGGGGCAACCAAAGTGTAAACGCCATGGTTAAACACTGGCCAGGAGGAGGTCCCGAAGAAGGAGGTCGTGATGGTCACTTTGGTTATGGATCCTACGCTGTTTACCCAGGAAAAAACCTTGAGGACCATTTAAAACCATTTACCGAAGGAGCATTTGATTTGGAAGGCCCCACTGAAATGGCCACAGCCGTAATGCCCTACTATACCATTTCCTTTAATCAGGATACAAAAAACGGGGAAAACGTGGGGAATGCCTATAATAAATACTTGATTACCGACCTATTGCGTGGTAAATACGGTTATGACGGCGTGGTGTGCACGGATTGGGGAATTACCGGAGACGCACCGAACGTCTACGAGTTCAGGGGGAAACCTTGGGGTGTTGAAACCTTGAGCGTGGCGGAAAGGCACTACAAGATCATTGAAGCAGGTTGTGATCAGTTTGGGGGCAACAATGATATGGGCCCTGTCATCGAAGCCTATCAAATGGGCGTTGAAGAACATGGGGAAGCTTATATGCGAGAACGTTTTGAAACCTCTGCGGTCAGGTTGCTCAAAAACATATTTAGAACGGGACTTTTTGAAAACCCCTATTTAGATGTGGCCCAAACGGAAGAAATCGTGGGCAAGGCTGACTTTATGGAAGCTGGTTACAATGCCCAGCTTAAATCCATAGTGATGCTAAAGAACAATGCCAAAACACTTCCCATGGACGCGAAGAAAAAAGTTTATGTGCCACAGCGCTATGTTGCCCCTACGGTCAACTGGTTCGGTGTGGCCACGCAAGAACGTACCGAACACCCGTTCAACATGGAAGTAGTCGCTAAATATTTTGAGGTCGTGGACAATCCCAACGAAGCGGATTTTGCCATGGTCGGTATCGAAAGTCCCAATGGTGGGGTTGGTTACGATATTGCCGATAACGAAAAAGGGGGCAATGGTTATGTACCCATCAGTTTACAATATGGTACCTACACGGCAACCAACGCACGAGAGGAGAGCATTGCTGCGGGAAGCCCCTTGGAATCAGGTGTGAGCAATCGTTCTTACAAAGGAAAGACAACGACCGCCGTCAACATTGCCGATATGGCCCTGGTAACGGATACGAAACGAAAAATGGGCAATAAACCTGTGGTGGTTATCGTAAACGTTGCCAAACCCATGGTTTTTGCAGAAATCGAACCTGCCGCCGATGCTATTTTGGCACACATGGGCGTCCAAGATCAGGCCCTAATGGACATTGTCTCGGGTCAAGTGGAACCATCTGCATTGTTACCATTTCAAATGCCAAACGATATGGTAACAGTCGAAGAACAATTTGAGGATGTACCAAGGGATATGATACCTTATACTGATGCTGATGGAAATAGTTATGATTTTGCCTTTGGGCTCAATTGGAACGGCGCAATTGATGATAATAGAACCAAAGAGTATAAATAGTTTCCATTTGATAAGGTAGATACAAAAAAGGTCCCTGAAATTCCAGGAATCTTTTTGGTGGACACATGATGTACGTCATAAAACAATTCAGAACAGTTCTGTTATTTTGACCCATCAAAAATCCAATTGGGCTGCAATATATTATTTTTGTACCGCCAAACATCAACAAAAAACCAAACTAACTACTACATGTCCTCTAAAGATGCCACTGGAAAGAACCTGTACATCATTTTATTTCTCAACTCCATTTATCCATTAAGTACAAGTTTAAAAAACTATCTCATTGACCATATCAAAAGCTGTTCTTTTGAAAAAAACGAAATCATCAGTAAAGCTGGAGAAGTTTGCAATCGCTTATACCTTGTCAAAAAAGGAATGGTACGCGGGTATTTTTTAAGTGATTCCTCGGAAATAACCACTTGGATAGACTCAGAGAATGAAGTTTTCACTTCCATCACTGGTTTTTTCAGGAACCAAGAGAGCCAAGAATACATTCAAAGCCTGGAAAAAACGTATTGCGACTATCTGGAATACGACGACTACAAATACTGTCTGAACCATTTTCCAGAAATGCGGCAGATCAACCGAATACTCTTGGAGGATTACTACATATTGGCCGAGCACCGGGTATATTTGGCCAGGATACCCAATGCCCGTAAACGCTTGGACTACTTCATAGCGTACAGTAAACCCATGTTTGTGGACAGAATTCCAAAAAAATACTTGGCTTCATTTTTGGCCATGCGACCGGAAACCCTCTCCAGACTTATGAAAGAACTAGATTAAAACTAGTTATTGTTCAACCTAGTCAAATGGGTTGCCCATTAATTTTCCACTACTTTTTTCTTGATTAAGGAAGTCAAAATTCCTGCACCCAAAGCCAACCCGATAAATCCAAGTGAAATCCATTCAGGAAATTCGATGTGGTGGGCCAAAATCAATTTAAGTCCAACAAAACTCAGGATGGCCACCAAGCTATATTTAAGGTGATGGAACTTATTGATCATATGCGCCAAGAAGAAATACATGGACCGTAGTCCCAAAATGGCAAAAATGTTGGAGCTGAACACCAAAAAAGGATCGGACGTTATGGCCAAAATAGCCGGAACACTATCCAGTGCGAAAAGTACGTCGGAAAACTCAATGATGACCAAAGCAATGAACAATGGCGTTGCAGCCGTAATGTGACGTAATTTGATAAAAAACTTCTGTCCATCCATATGTGAGGTAATGGGCATTATCTTTCTTAGATTACGATACACAAAAGACTCTTTGGGGTTGAAGGGTTTTTGCTTGGAAACCAACATTCGGATGGCGGTAAATATCAAAAAGGCTCCAAAAATGTATGTGGTAAAAGTGAACTTTTTTATCAAGGCCACACCAAAAAATATCATTAAGGCCCGAAATACGATCGCCCCTAAAATACCCCAGAACAATACACGGTGCTGATACTTTTGCGGTATCTGGAAAGAAGTGAAAATCACAGCGATGACAAAGATATTGTCAATGCTCAGGGAAAGTTCTATCAGGTAGCCCGTAATGTATTTTACCGTGGCATCCATAGGCTCCAGATTATCCACATTATCAATATTCCCAGAGCTGTACAGCCAATAGATGACCCCTGAAAAAATCAAGGACAAGGTAATCCATACGCCTGTCCACAAGGAAGCTTCCCTTACACTGATGACATGCGGGTTCTTATTAAAGACACCAAGGTCCAAGGCCAAAAAGAACAGAATCCCTGCCAGAAAAAAAATCCAAACGGTCATAGGCAAAATAAAGTTCTAAAATAAGCAAAGCTGCGCACCTAAAGCTTAAAAATTATATTAAAACTGCCCCCGTAAGTCGCTTTTCCATTTGATTATCTTGAATAAAAAAGTAGAAGTCCCAAAAGCAGTAAAACATCGAAAATCAGGACGATATACTTTCGCAAACTGTAAGAAAATAACCTCAAATTGATATTTGTCAATTTTGCGATTGATTTTTTGAAATAAGAAAAGAACACATGGCGTTTCCTAACTGACAAATAAGAAAAGTTGTACAGTTTTGGATTTGAATTGTAGGAAAAACATTAGAAAATCCTCTCAAAAAAATAAAATCAGTTTCGTTGTAATATGACATAAAAATACGTTTCCCGACCCAAAAAAATTCTCACGCAATTATTGGTGACCTGATTTAGCAAAGCTAAATCCAAGGCTACGAAAAAAAAGCTGCAGCTAAGCGGCCTGACATTCCCATGCCTTTTTTCAACAACATTAAAATCAATTAAAACCTAAACTAAATTCACAAATGAAAACCATTTTTAACCAAAGAACCGTACTGAGCTTCCTACTCTTCTTTTCGTTGAGCTTAGGAGTCTCTATAGCCCAGACCGATGATGTCGTGATTGTTGATTCCGATTTCCCGAACAAGGGTGGACTCATTGCTTCCTTACCAGTAAATGTAACACTGATAGAAGCCGAAACATCCACTACCCTGGCCCAAAATCTAAAGCATGCGATCGCCGATAATCCCAACCTAAAAAGCATTCATCTTTTTGCTCCATCGGCAGAGGCATCCATCAATCTAGGTGGGAGTTCCTACTCGGCCGAAGCCATAGGACAACAATTGAAACAAGAAGATTTTCAAACAGACCAAAACATTACCGTTTTTGTGTACTCCTGTACATTGGCCAAGAGCCCTGAAGGTAGGTCCCTCCTTGAAAACATTGCTTCTGGAACAGGATTCAATGTGGCCTCCAGCTCAAACTGTGACGATATGGGTGAGGAACTCGCCTTTGATTTTTCCATAAGGCCCTTGAGCACTACCAAGACCATTTTCGATTAACATAACCAATATCCAAATACAAATTTGACCAAAATGAAGAAGATCAACCTTCAGAATTCCTATTTCATCGCCATATTGTTTTTTGGTCTGGGATGGGGATCCATGTTCGGCCAATCGGTAAACATGGAAGTACAGCAAGGACCCAATATTGATGTGGTGCTGACGGTAGGTATTACCGATGAAAATATAGATACATTCGAAGAGGACCTTGGAGCGGCCTTGGAAAGCAAGGGTATTCCCGCTGACAAACTCTATGTACAGGGTTTTGAACGGACTACCATCTCCTCCAATTCAGAGGATGCGGCGGCAATCTTCAACAATTGGACCCGTTGGGGCTATAACCCAGAGACCTGGGAGTTTGTGGATGCCGACAAGGTCATCAGACGGGTCAACAACGATAAATTGGCCGGTTTTTACGATCCTGTTTTCGATTCATCCAACTATACCATGGAAGTGGACTTTAGAACAACCAATTCCGATAATGATGACATGGGTATCAACTTTGGTATTCCAAACTCGCCGATAGGTGCCTACCTGTTCAACCTTTCGGGACAAGTCAGAGGTTTCAACACCAATGAATTTATCCCCGGGGATGGTTTTGCAACAGGTCTATACCAGATTACCAAAAGTGATGGAAGCTCCAATCCCCAGCACTATATTCAAGGATTAGTGTCAGGCGGCTCAGTAATCTTTACCCCAAACCAATGGTATCACCTAAAATTGGAGGTAAAGGGCAACAGGGCCAAAATTTGGTTGGACGATAACCTGTTGATTGATTTTACAGCTCCTTCCGAGATTGGTGGCAGTTATGGATTCTTTTCCAACAGTCAGCCCTACGCGACATTTAAAAACATAGAAGTGACCTCCTTGAGCCTTAAAAAGTTCAAAGACGTACTTAGGGAGCCACAATGGAGAAATAGTGCCATGCGATTCAATGTAAACCTTGATGATCAAGAAGTTGCCGATTTTGACAACGACCAAGACCTGGCCGAAATACTGATGCGTACCATCAACGAGGACATCCACTATATCGGGTGGGGATTGAACGCCAACAAGTCCCAGTTCGAGCGCTTTGTGGAGCAAAACAACGACAAGGGAACCTTCGTAAACAGGGATATGGGAAGTTGGTCGACCTGGATGGACGATATTGCCCAATATATCTATGAGCAATACCAGTTTCTTACCGTGACCGAAGGGGACTACTTTATTGCTGGGACCAGCGTTGAAATAGCTGTGGATCCCTCCGAAATGAAAACCAGTACCGCCAATGCAAATTACCCGAGCGGTAGATGGAAAATAACACATGATGAAACCTTCTTCCCCAATAATCAGGGAAGGGTTTCCTGGAACGACCTTTATTTGGAGGACGTACCGGAATTCTACGAAAAACCTGGTAAATATTCCTTTACCTTCGAAGATCTTCCCACCTCCCCCACTACCCTGTATTTCCATAGGAAACCAGTAGCAAGTTTCTCCTATAGTTCGGACACGGGGGTGTTCAACGATACCTCTTACGATTTGGATGGCGGCGCCAACAATGGTATTGCCCAGACCGAATGGAAATGGAAACCTGTAGATGCCGCATCCACTGCGGGCTGGACTACGGGAATGTTCGATAAGAATTCCGTTTCTGACGGAGAGTATTTGGTCATGCTGAACGTACAGGACCATCAAGGAGTATGGAGTAGCCCATCGAGTGCCTACATCCTAGTGGATAGTAGTGGTTCATCAACCAGCGAAGACCTGCCTGTCGCTCAGTTCAATATTCAACCGGATGCTCTCTTTACTTATTCTGGTTCTATGGACATCACGATAGAGAACAACTCCATCGACCCTTATGGAAGAACACTTTCCAATGAGGAATGGATTGTGACGCAAAGAGTATATGATAGCGAAGGAAACCCAACGGATACTGAAATCCATAACTCCACCATGGAAATGACGGATTTCTCCGCTTACAACAATTTAACGGCAGATTATATCATTAGCCTACGGGTACAGACCAGTACAGGGGTTTGGTCAGAGCCGTTCTTCCGAACATTGACCATTACCCACGATACCACTGAACCCAGCTTGTCGGCCACACCGAATAGCGGATCTATTGATACGGACACCAATATTCTGTTGACCTTCCAAGATGAAAACGACGGCAGTGGATTTGACGTGCAACGTTATGTATTGATTCAAGACAGCAATCCGCCTGCAACAGATAGTAACCTATGGTCCTCTTGGAGCAACAGTCAATCCAAAACCACTTCATTTTCCAGTGGTGGTACAGGATGGTACATCCATGCAGAGGCGAAGGACAACGCTGGAAATACGGGAACGGCTTCCTTTGGTCCCTTTGACCTTGCCTTGGTAGTCGGTGCCAAGAATGATTTGGCTGTTTTGGACGAGGATACCGAGTCCGACCCCATTGATGTGCTGTACAATGATGTGTACGACACCAATAATACACCAACGGTAAGTATCATTACCCAAGGAGCCAAAGGTTCCGCTGTGGTGGATGAAAACAATAAGATAGTTTACACCCCGAATGCGAATGCATATGGAAGTGATGCCGTCATCTATGAATTGGATGATGCAGGAACTAAAGTAACCGCAACACTTACCTTGTCCATTACCGCTGTGGACGATACCCCAACAGCAGTAGCGGACTCCTTCACTTTGGATGAAAACGCCACTTTGAACGAGGATGTATCCACCAACGATATTGAAGTGGATGATGATGAAAGGATCTATCACATCATTACCAACCCATCCAACGCAAGCTCATTTACCTTTAACGCAGATGGTACGTTCAGTTATGAGCATAATGGCGATGAATCAGCAACGGATAGCTTTACCTATAATTTTGAGGATGCCGTTTCCTTTTCGGAAACCGTTACGGCCACATTGAACATTACCAATGTGAACGACGCGCCTGAAGGTGGGGATGTTACCCTCGAAGTAATTCAAGATGCGGGATACACCTTCAAAACGACTGACTTTACCTTCTCCGATGATGATGCGGGAGATACATTCAATGGTATCCAAGTAACCACACTTCCAACGGAGGGTACTTTGACATACAACGGCTCCCCGGTTCAAGCAAATGATATGATCGATGACGTAACCCAACTTGTCTTTACTACGGCAAATGGTGGATACGGGGATGACTATACCTCCTTCTCCTTCAAAGTAAAGGATGGGGATGATGCCTTGAGCTCAACTACGCACACCGCGGGTATCAATGCTGCCCAAGATACAGATGGTGATGGTATACCCAATGAAGATGATGAAGACGATGATGGGGACGGTACTCCGGACGATGAAGATGATTTCCCATTGGACCCTTCCGAAGATACCGATACCGATGGTGACGGAACCGGGGACAATGCCGACGAGGATGATGACAATGATGGCACACCCGATTCAGAGGATGCATTCCCCAAGGATGATTCCGAGGATACCGATACCGATGG